>ERZ779750.912-NODE-912-length-9065-cov-3.58701_pt1 | contig 9065 bp, 4 predicted proteins | sample MGYA00511071_ERZ779750 | MGnify/ENA primary metagenome ERZ779750 (study PRJEB29588, sample SAMEA2153740) | human gut metagenome | biome: human gut; feature: human-associated habitat; material: faeces | place: Denmark | collected 2008/2010 ... | reverse complement strand
TTGCGACAGCTTGTTTATTCTATCAAAATGTTTTTCATTTGTCAAGAACTTTTTTCATAACTTTTTCAACTTATTTTCAAAGCAGTATCTATAAAGTCATGTCTGTAAAATGTAACTCACAAGCTCTACAACTCAATGTGTCCCGCGAGTCAGCTTTGATATAATATCATCCCGGCACACATATGTCAACGGATTTACTGCAATTAATTAAAGTAGTAAAACTATCTTAAAAAACACAAATTTTCTAAATTGTCTGTTTATTATATGCAATTCTCACAATTACTATCTGACAGCCTCTATCGCTTCCTTGATATTTGCCACACCAACAATCTCAATTCCACTAATATGCGACACTCCTGCAAGACACACTTTGGGAACAATACACTTTTTAAAGCCAAGCTTCTTTGCCTCAGCAACACGCTGCTCGGACATGGTAACTCCGCGCACCTCTCCGCTTAAGCCCACCTCTCCAAAGCATATGGTATCCTCACGCACTATAATATCCTTTTTGCTTGATGCGATTGCAAGCACTATCCCAAGGTCTATCGCCGGTTCGTTCATCCTTATACCGCCTGCTATATTCACATAAGCGTCACAGTCTGACAGTGACAGGTTGGCTCTTTTTTCAAGGACCGCCATGAGTAGATTTACTTTATTATAATCTGTACCATTTGCTGTACGCCTTGGATTATTAAAAAAACTGTGACATACAAGAGCCTGTATCTCGAGAAGTATCGGGCGGCTTCCCTCTATGGAACATGTGACAATTGATCCTGATGCTCCCTCGGGCTTACCGCTAAGCATATACTCCGACGGATTTTCCACCTCAACAAGTCCCTCCGCCTTCATTTCAAATACGCCTATCTCATTGGTCGAACCAAATCTGTTCTTAACGCCTCTAAGTATCCTGTACGACTCATACCTGTCACCCTCAAAATAAAGCACAGTATCAACCATATGCTCTAACGTCCTAGGCCCCGCAACCGCACCATCCTTTGTCACATGTCCTACTATAAAAACAGAAATACCCAGAGTCTTTGCAAGCTGCATAATCACTCCGGTTGTCTCCCTGACCTGTGAGACACTGCCCGGTGCCGACGCTATCTCCTCATTGTACATAGTCTGGATGGAATCTATTACAACAACCTCCGGTTTTTTTCGTTGAATCACGTCCTTTGCTATATCAAGACTTGTCTCACATAAAAGCTTCAGTGAATCCGTAAAATCACCAAGTCTGTCGGCACGCATCTTTATCTGATGCAGGGATTCCTCACCTGACACATAAAGTAATGGCACCTTTTTTTGTGAAAGTTCCCTGCATACCTGAAGTAGTAGCGTGGATTTTCCTATACCCGGATCTCCTCCCACAAGCACAAGCGACCCCCTCACAATTCCTCCACCAAGCACTCTGTCAAACTCGGCTATACCTGTCACTATACGCTCCTCTTTCTCGCTTTTTACTGCCGAAAGAGGCAGAACCTGTGACGCCTTTGATTCTTTTTTTACTTTTCCCGACGAGCTTATCGACTTTTTATCTACGGTCTCCTCTACAAATGTATTCCATTCCTTACAGGCCGGGCACTGTCCCATCCATTTTGCCGATTCATAACCACATTCCTGGCAGAAAAATACAGAGGTCTTTCCTTTTGCCATATTGTTCTCCTTTATAAAAATACAAAAAGCCCGGCTTTCACCGGGCTAAAAATATGCTCTATTTTCTTGATACTTTGATATCGACTGAATCAACACCCTCAAGCTCTACGCTTAAGCTGAGCTTGCCGCCGAGATTTGTCTTCATAGTACCTGCAACAGCTCCAGCTATATCAATTTCGTACTCCGTCTCCTCTTCAAGGCCAAGAGTAATCTGAGCATCCTCAGGTCCCTCCACAGTAAATGTCACTGTATCAGCAGTCTCCTCGAAATCCATAACCGCTGTTCCCGGAACAGACTCGTATACAAAGAGTCCGTTTCTTTCGAGCTTTGTAATCTCCTTAAAGGTCTTTACCTTGTAGATATCTCCATCCTTCTCAAAATTGTCAAGCTTTGCCTTTGCAGCCAATGTATAATCTCCGAAGCTGAGCTTTCCGTTTTCCTCAGTACGGATTAATTCACTTATTACAGCCATTTTTATCCTCCCGTAGCTATATTGATATATTAATTATAAATCCAATTCTACTCAACAGTCAATGAAATTTGTTTGTTTTTCGTAGAAATTATTACCTTATTGCCGCGCTTAATTTTGCCGGTAATAATATCCTCTGACATACGGTCTTCAATCTCCTCCTGAAGTTTTCGTTTAAGAGGTCTTGCGCCATATTTTCTGTCATAGGCTTTGTCCACGATAAAGGATTTTACACTGTCGCGCACTGTGAGCTCTATATCAAGCTGTTCTTTACAGCGTTTCTTAAGCTCCTTTACAAGAAGTGTCACTATATGCTTCATGTCATCCTTGTTGAGAGCTCTAAATACAATAGTCTCGTCGATTCGGTTCAAAAACTCAGGTTTAAATATACGGCGGACCTCCTCCATGACACTGTTCTTCATACGCTCGTGATCCTGCTTTTCATCCTCACCAGCGCCAAAGCCAAGGCGCTTTGGTTCTATAATAGAAGAAGCTCCTGCATTTGATGTCATGATGATTATTGTATTCTTGAAATCAACCGTGCGTCCCTGTGAATCAGTGATTCTGCCATCATCAAGCACCTGTAAAAGTATATTGAACACATCAGGATGTGCTTTTTCTATCTCATCAAACAGTATAACAGAAAAAGGATTGCGTCTGACCTTCTCTGAGAGCTGTCCGCCCTCCTCATGGCCCACATATCCCGGTGGTGAACCAATCATCTTTGAAACACTATGCTTTTCCATGTACTCTGACATGTCAACACGTATCATGGCATCTTCTTTGCCAAAGACAGCCTCAGCAAGTGCCTTTGACACCTCCGTCTTACCTACTCCTGTCGGTCCCAAAAACAGGAATGAGCCAATCGGCTTCTTAGGATCCTTTAAACCAACACGGCCTCGTCTGACTGCCTTTGCGACAGCAGAAACAGCCTCCTCCTGTCCTATTACACGCTTGTGAAGTATCTGTTCAAGCTTTGCAAGTCGTCCTGCCTCTGACTCTGTAAGCTTATTTACAGGTATTTTGGTCCATCCCGATACTACATCCGCTATCTCATTTTCGCCGACTACAGGCTGATTTTTGGCTCCTGTGCGACGGTTCTTTCTCATAAGCTTCTGCTGTTTATTTTCAAGTACTTCCTTTTCTGACATAAGCGCGCCGGCAGCTGCGAGATCTCCTTTCGACAAAGCATTTTCCACCCGGTTCTGCTTATCTGTTATCTCTTTTTTCAGAGCAAGCAGCTCGTCAGATGATGTCAGATTCTTAAGCCTTATCCTGGCTGCCGCTTCATCCATCAGGTCTATCGCCTTATCAGGTAAAAATCTGTCATTTATATATCGTGCAGAAAGGTTTACTGCTGCTTTCACACCCTCATCTGTTATGATGACACCATGATGCTTTTCATAGAGTCCCTTTAATCCTGTGAGTATCTCTATTGTCTCATCCACACCCGGCTCCTCAACCATCACCGGCTGGAAACGGCGCTCAAGCGCAGCATCCTTTTCCACGTATTTGCGGTACTCTTCTATGGTAGTGGCGCCGATTACCTGTACCTCGCCTCTGGCAAGTGCCGGCTTTAATATGTTAGATGCATCTAACGAGCCTTCTGCTCCTCCTGCACCTATTATAGTGTGAAGCTCATCAATGAAAAGCAGTACATTTTTGGCATTTGAAACCTCGCTTATCACCTTCTTGATACGCTCCTCAAACTCACCACGATACTTTGATTTGGCTACAAGCCCGGACATATCAAGGGAAACCAGTCTCTTTCCCAAAAGAATATCCGGAACATTGCCACTGACTATATCCTGCGCAAGTCCTTCTACTATAGCGGTCTTGCCCACTCCCGGCTCTCCAATCAGACATGGATTGTTTTTGCCACGGCGGCAAAGTATCTGGATAACGCGCTCCATCTCCTTTTTTCTGCCTATAACAGGGTCAAGAAGCCCTGCCTCTGCCATATCTGTCAAATCTCTGGAATACTGATCTAATACAGGAGTCGCAGAATTGTATGATGTACCATAGCTTTTCATCAGATCCCTGTATGCAGACGGATCCTCACCCATCGCACCAAGAATATCTATAAACATCTTCTGACTGTTAACACCCATGGTGTTTAAAAGTCTTGCAGCTGCACAGTCTCCCTGCAGTACTATAGCCATCAGCAAGTGTTCTGTACCTATCTCATTGCACTCAAATCTATCGGCTTCCTCCGATGCACGCTCCAATACTCTCTGTGTCCTTGGTGAATAGCCATCCCTGTCCATCACTTCGATGTTATCCCCCGGTGAAATCAGGTCTTCAATCATCGAAATAAGCTTATCATATTCCACATTGCAGGCTGTTAGAACCTCAGCTGCCACACCGGTGCCCTCTTTTATAAGGCCAGCCAGTATGTGCTCTGTTCCAACATAGCTGTAATTCATTTTCTTTGATATACGTGCAGCCAAATCTATTGCTTTTTTAGCCTTACTTGTATATGGTTTCAAGTCATATCCTCCAGTCATATTCACTAATTTAAGTCGATGAACTGCAAATCATCATCCTCGCTGTCATCTTCATTATCATCCTTTGCACTGCTGTCTATAGTCTCAGACGGCTTATTTCCCTCATTGACAAAGCCATCAAGTGCCATTTGAAGCTGATTCTTTAAAGCATCCTCATCAGCATCGTTTTCTGTGTCAGAAACGTTTTCCTGCCTTGAATCGTCTTTTAAATCAAACTCAGAGTTTTCATTCTCAACAGCTTTCTTAGAATCAGGTGTAATTTCTACGGTTCTTCCGACATAGGATGCATTTGATATATTTTCATACGTAGCCATCTTTTGCTCATCTGCAGCACCTTCCGCTGTTTCTTCTGCGACTTCATCTGCCGGCTCTTCTACAGCTTCATCTGCTGTTTCTTCTGCGGCTTCACCTGCCGACTCTTCTGCAGCTTCTCCTGCCACTTCATCCACCGACTCTTCTGCAGCTCCCCCTGCCACTTCATCTAACGGCTCTTCTGTAACCTCTTCTTCCAGCTCATCTGCTATCTCGTCCGCAGTTTCATCAGTTGTTTCTTCCAAAGCTTCATTTGATACATCTTCTGCTGCATCATCTACATCATCATCGTCATCATGATAGTCCATTGCCTTATATTTTCTGTTTTTCACAGCTGATACAATAAGCAACAGTAACAGAATAATGATAATAAGAACCAGTATTGCAGCTAAAACAAGATATTTATTGGCAATTCCCGGAACAAGCTCACTCTTTACCGCATCGTTTTCCTCCTGTGCCACTGTAGGTGTGCTGAGCTCGGTCCTCATATATGTGCCATCTACGCTATCATATGTGTACCAGCCACTCTCACCATTGTCATTCATGGCATATACGAGGTAAAAATCCTTTGTCTGATCATCGGTTTTTTCGGCTTTGGTCTGGTAGGCTGTTGCCACACCCTTGCCCTCTATGGAGAGCGATATCTCATTATATCCCTCAGGTACATCATCCACCTTAGGCAGTAAAACCACGATAAAATGTGACTCGGAATTGATACGGACATACTCATACGCTGCATTTTGGGCAGCATCATATACAAAAAGCCCATTGCCGCTTTCCGACTGTAAATACACAAGCGTGATATCACCGAAGGTGCCATGAAGGGTATTGTATTCAAGTCCGTCAATCACTGTCTTTGAGTGCTCAAAGCCTTCAGGAACAACATCCTCCGGAATGTCATTTACCATAGTCCACTCTGTGCCATTTATATCGAACTTCTTCCAGTTATCCTGCTTATCTGCATTCTCCGGATCATCCTCGGCTCTTCTGGTAACAACTATATTGTATGTGCTTGTGCTGCCGTCCTCTGCTGTCACAACAACGCTGACCGTATTCTCTCCAACCTCAAGTGAATCATTGCCTGTGACCGATGTCACACTCGCCTTGGAATCAGCCGGATTTGCTGTAACCGCAAGGCTTGAACAGCTGTAATCTACTGTAGCTGTGTAATCCTTTGTCGCAGCAGAAAACTCAGGGGAAAGCATACCTGCTGAGATAACAAGCGAACCAAGAGATGCGTTTGAGGATTTCTTTTCCTCTTTGTTTTCATTATCTTTATTTGCATTGTTGTCATTGCCGGTATTGCTGCCGGAATTGTCCTTGTTATCCTTGTTGCTGTTTGAATCATTGTTTGATGAAGCACTTTTTACCGTCACCTTCGTGCTGGCACCGGTAATTGTACCTCCGGCATCGTTGCCCTCTGCATCTCCTACAACTGTACAATATGCCTTTATAGTGCAGCTTCCTGCAGCCTTCGCCGTAAATGAAAATGACTGCGATGTGGGATATCCTGCGGCGTCACCAATATTGGCCACACCATCTCCTCCGTTACTCAGTACTCCCTCGTCAGAGCTTGAGATAACTACAGTACCAAAATATCCAGACGGCATGGAAACAGTCACCTTAACTGTTTTTCCAACAGCTATAGAGCTTGAGCTGACACTGAGACCAAGTCCCTGCGCATATACATGCTCGGCAGGTGTGAAAACAAGCATCACCGCCACAACAAGTGATAATATACATCCAAATAATTTCTTCATATCTTTCCTCACATTTCTAATTCTGCGATATCTTTGATTTGCCCAGTATGTGTCTGTTCATGATTATCATATCAAGGGCATTTCCACCATCACCCTTTCTGTTAGCATCAGCTGCCTCCAGATAAGCACCTGTGAGTGTTCCCTTTCCTAAGATATGTCTGTTGAGCTTAATCATATCAAGAGCATTTACAGCACCATCACCATTGATATCTCCATATATAACAATATCGTATGTCTTTTTCAGATTACCTGAAGCATCATAAACAGCCACTTTATTGCCTGTTGCAATCTTTCCGCTGTTTTCTGAGCCTGAGCTTGTCAGAAGCTTTACAGTACCTGATGCTGATACTGCTATATTCTTCACAAAATCAGCTGCACCGGTTCCAGGCTCAATGCCTGTAATATAAGTACCTATACTGTATTTACCTGATGTTATGTTTACATCTGTATTATTTTGGTTATTATTGTTCTGATTATTATTGCCACCTGCATTATTTACAGATGCCGCCTGCCTGTTTATATTGATAGTGTATGTTCTTGTATCACCGCTTTGCGACTTGCATTTTACCTTAATTGTATTATTTCCGACAGCAAGCGAATAGCTTCCTGTGCCTGAAACACCACTGTTTCCTGAAACTGCATCTGCCGAAACAGTCACTGAGCTTATAGCATTTGAAACAACTGCTGAATAGCTTGTTGTCGCTCCATTGAAGGCCGGTGTGAGTGTTACACCGCTTATCGCAAGCGACTGCAGATAGTTATTGGTATCGCCAGCTTTATCGAAGCCCACTGCTGACGATGGCATATTATTGTATACAGGTATTTTAAATACAAAAGCCTGATTCTTGTCTGAATATCCTTTAGCCAGACTCTGTCCCTCAGTAAGAGCCGCTGTGGCATTGCCCATGTACTGATGGAAATACAGCGAGCTTGTATTTACTACATTAAACTTCTCAAAATACAGTGTATTTTGACCCTTATTTATATAATTGCTGCCCACCTTTACAGCTCCGCCGCTTATGGACTTTACTCTTGTATTCCAGCCCTGCTTCTTGGCAAAAGACAGACCATTTTTATAAATCTTATCCTTCGTGTTTCCGGTTGCACTAAAATTAAAATAATTATAATATCCTTCGTATCCGGAATATGTACCCGAAATAAGAGGGCTCGTTCCCTTTTGTCCCTGCTCCTGCTTTATACGCGATGCTATATGGTATGCACTTACTCCACTGCTCTTTGCCACATCCATGAATGTGCTTGCATAATTGATTTTCTCGCCATTGTTGGAATAGGTCTTTGTTCCCTCCATAAATGTGCCTTTTACTATGGACTTGACACCTTCAAGTGCCTCATTCGGACTGTATGCCAGACTCTGAAACTGAAAAATATTGGTCTCATCAAGAAAATTCCTTGGATCCATGAGATAAGCAATATAGGCACTGCTTGCTGACACCCATCCCGGTTCGTACTCAACCCACGTATTTGTTGACCAGTTATATGCTCCGGCAGCTGTGGATTTCTTGGCATTGTCTGCTGATTTGGATACCAGATTAAGTCCGTTTACACTTTCATTTTCAATCACCGTATCCCAATTCAAACCTGTATTTACAGCCTCAAATGTCCAGCTTGGATACTTATTGTGAAGAGCTGTAAGGTTTGGAATATAGCTGTCAGGAAAGCCTGCATTCTTCATAGCCGTGACAAAATCAGTATTGTCTCCGCTATTATTGTATGTCACCTTTATGTATGTACTGATAGTCCAGCCCGTAAATGCCTTGCCGTTTAAAGTACCCTTGACATTGTACCAGACCACACCGTTTACCCTGGTCTCTCCAATTATGTCAACCTGATGGTTCCAGTTGAGTGAGACAACCTTGGTAGTGCCGGATGTGCCTGCTGCATTGCGGACATACACATTGCCACCTGTAATCGTACCTGTAGCATATGCTCCCGATGCGGTTGCAAGGGCAAGCTGCTCCTCATTATTCTGCTGTATGGCATCCGCATTGCCGGTGTCTGCCGAAGCATCCCCTGTCTGCGCATTGTCTGATGCAGCTGTGCCGGTACCTGCTGATACAAAATCAGACCTTATATAGCTGACACACTCCTCGTTATTTGCTGCCAGATTGTACTTCGCCTTGTACCACACCTTGCCGTCTGCACCTGTGGTCTGCTCAAGAATAGTGATATCCTTGCCGTTTGAAAGCTTGTGCTCCAGCTCATACTCTGTGCCCGGTCCGCTTCTCGCCGCTACCCAGTATCTCTCATCACACACAACCTTAGCCGCCTGATCCGCATAGACTGCTATGCTGCTGTATGGTGCCAGGTCACATGCGGCTAATGACAATGCAACGACAGAGGCTG
>ERZ779750.897-NODE-897-length-9201-cov-3.37317_pt1 | contig 9201 bp, 10 predicted proteins | sample MGYA00511071_ERZ779750 | MGnify/ENA primary metagenome ERZ779750 (study PRJEB29588, sample SAMEA2153740) | human gut metagenome | biome: human gut; feature: human-associated habitat; material: faeces | place: Denmark | collected 2008/2010 ... | reverse complement strand
AACCCTCCGGCTGCGCCCGCCGCTTTGGCGAAGACGTGCTGTGCAAAGACTGGGCCGCGCTGACCGACGCCGATTTTGCCCGCATTGACGGCTGCGGCTGGCGGCAGACGAGCTATGTCAAGCTGCATTTCGATGAGCATGAGGCATTTACTTCGCTGTATTTCCTCAAGGCGGGCCGCACGGTCGAGCAAATCAAGGCCGCCGCACAGCTGCTTTTGCACGATGCAAAGTACGGGCACATTCTGCGCATCAAGGGGTTTATTCCCGATGGCGGCGGCTGGGTCGAGCTGAACGCCGCCCGGGATACCATGACTGTGCAGAAAATCGCCCAAGGACAGGAAGTTCTCATCGTGATTGGAGAAGGTCTGGAGAAAGAGGCGATTGAGAGGGTTATTAAGGGGTAATCCATTTGCCTTCCCCCTTGGGGGACGCCTTTCCAAAACACATCCCCCGCCGGAATTTTCTGGCGGGGGATGTTGTTATTCAGCGCACATTTTCAAAAAATTCTGCGTTTATTCCTCAAATGCCTTGACCCAATCGTACTCCTTGTGGACGGCGCGCGGGTCGTTCTGGGCTTTGCGGGCCGTGTACTCGCCAATGACGGCGGCGGGCATCAGCAGCGCACGCTCCACTTCAGACTGGAACACCAGCTTGGGGTTTTTGATTTTCGGGTTCTTCATCAGGTCTTTCCAGTAGGTGTCATAGTCCATCATCACGGCCATGGCCTCATACAGCGGGGTCAGGCTCTCGTACCGGGCAATGACCTTGTTCAGTGCGTTAAGGAACTGCATGTTGGCCTTGCCTTCCATCATGCCGTCGTCCTTACCTTTGACGTTGCGGCGGCAAAAATAGGCCGTCATCTGCAAAATATCGTCGAATGCCTCCATCTGGCCGGTCGTCAGCCGGGCGGACAGAGCATCGCGGTCGATGTAGCGCAGCAACGCCGCCATGACCTGCTTTTTCGTGGCGGCATCCTCGGGCATCAGCTGGTTGACCGGCTCGGCATCGGTCTCCACAAAGTCGGTCGTCTCAACGATATCAGGCTGCTCGGGCGCGGCATCGTAGCCGCCCAGCGGCTCCGGCACGCCGGAAGTAACGTACATACGGTAATTTTCCAAATCATCCAGAATGGCCTTGGACAGATAGGGCAAGGGGGCACTCTTCGTGCGGGCCACCGGGATGACCCGGGTCGCGTAGCGGGCGGCCGCACCCTCAAACCAACGGCGCAATCCGCCGCAGTTGTCGATGACGTTGTTCACGGTCTGGAAGAAATGCGCGTTGCCGCCATCGATCATCTTGTCGTTGCCGCGCGGCGTACCGGCCATCTTGACCATCGCGCCGATCATCGTGTGTACGGCCTCCATCTCGTCCGCGGTCAGCTCGCGGTTCAGCTTGTCCTGCTCGGCTTTGACCTCCAACTCCTGGCGCAGCAGATCCGGCGTAGCACCGTAGGAATAGGGGATCGTCGTCTCAGGCACCGAGACATACTCCAGCGTCAGGATGCTCGGATCGTCGTCCAGTGAGCCGGTTTCGGCGGGGGTCAGCTTCTTCTTGCCGCGGGACTTGCTGGACATGGACTTCGTGATCTCGTTCAGCTTGTCGTCGGCCACCTGCTTGTCCACAGGCTCGATCGTGACAGCCACGGCAATGACGCGCTGGCGGTCTTTTTCGTAGACTTCGTAGTCAAAATAAATGTCGGTGTGGCCGTTGATCTCGCTCTTGGCCTTGTCCAGCACAGTGCGGCGCACGTGGGCCCAGTTGGTGGCGTTGCAGTCCACCTGCTTTTTCAGCGTCTCGATGTTCCAGACCAGCGGCTCGCCTTTTTGCTTTTTCGTAAGATAAAGGTTCTGGTAGCTCTTGCACAGCTCATAAATTTTCAGGCTGTACTGGCTCTTCATCGGCAGCGTGTAGGTGATGTTCATGGTGGTGTAGAACTCTTTTAGCTGGATCAGGTGGGGCTTTAATGCCTGGTCCAGCGTTAAGACGATCTTGCCGGTGCCCTCGTCGATGGTCGCACCGGAAAGCCAACGGAACATCGTAATCTTTTGCGTGCCTGCCAGGCGTATCCACTGCACCTTCGCGTTAGCGATCGCGTCGATGTTGTTGCGCACTTGGGCATACATCGAGCCGTTGTGCGGGTCGACGCCGCAGAGCTTCAGAAACTCATAGATGGACATTTCGTACCGGGGCAGCTCGGTATCCGACGGCTTGATCATCGCAAAAATGTGCAGCATCAATTTTTGCTGGCTCAATGTCAGGGTGGACATGGCGTTCTGGATCAGGTCATTGGATTTGCGCACAATGGTCTGGCTGCCGCGGCCGCTGTATGTGGCAACCGGAGCCTCTGCCTGGGTTTTGGCGGGGTCCTTCTTCGGCGGGCGGCCGGGGGATTTTTTCGGTCCGCGTATCGGGGCGTTGGGGTATAGCGAATCTATGGGGGAACTGGTTTTGTCTTTGGGTACCATGGCGTGACCTCATCTTCTTCAACACATTACACGTATGATAGCAGATTGTGCGTCATGTGTCAATTATTGTAATATCCGACACATTTTGACGATGCCGCTCAAAATCCCTGCTTTTTCGTTCTTGGCTTTTTACTCTCTATTTATATATATTTAGAAATAATGTGTAGCTGTGTCGAAAATTACAACAGAAATGTGCCGCGGATTCCAACTGCGGTGTGCTGTAAATAACAACTGTTTTGTGCGCAAAGCTACAATGTGCCGGGCATAACAACCCGAAAAAATTATTTTTTGGGCAAGAATCGTGCGGTGCCGATTTGGCGGATTTTGGGAACTGTGCGCTGAATAACAACCCCAGAGAAGGGATTTTTGAAATTCTGGGAACCATTCAAATTGTGCGCTCAATTCCAACACTCAGAAGTTCAAAAAAGATTTTTGCGGGAATTGTGCTGCGAATAACAACAGGGGCAGAAAAATCGGAAATTTTGCAAAAATCCCGGAAAATTCTCAAAAAATCAAATTGTGCTGTGAATAACAACACCCGGCGAAAATTCTTGAAATTGTGTCGAGACTAACAATCTGCCCGGCAAAAGCAGAATTTTTACGGAATTGTGCGCTGAATAACAACCCCAACAGAAATTTTTGCGGGAATTGTGCCGTGAATAACAACTGGAAAGGCACGCTAAGCAGTGATTTTTTGCAAAATGTGCCGTGAATAACAACACCCGTCGCTGCAAAAATGAAATTATACATACTGTAAACTGTGCGCTGAATAACAACCCCCACCCAGAAAATGTGCTGCAAATAACAACAGGGGAAAAGCCGGCAGAATTTTTGGAAATGTGCCGTACATAACAACCTTGATTTTGGCCCGGCAACAGAAATGTGCCGCCGATAACAACCCCCAAAAGCCCGTGAATTTTTCCGAATTGTGCGCTGGATAACAATAGATTTTGCAAAAATCCTGCCGCTTGCCCCGGCAAACTGTGCTGTAAATAACAATAGCATTTTTCGCAAACTGTGCGCTCGATAACAATACCAAACCCTAAAATCCTGAGCCGAACTGTGCTGCCGATAACAATACAGTGTGTAGAAAACTGTGCCGGCGATTCCAACACCCAAAATTGCACCCGGCTCCTGAATTGTGCCGCGAATAACAACCCCAGCAGAAAAATTTCCGGGTTGTAACGCTGCGCACAATTCGGATTTCCCCTTTCTAAAAATGTATGCTACAATAACGGCAGAATTTTTTTGCAATTTCCTCTTGACCCTGACGCTGCGTGATACTGTATGCTGAAACTACCGCGAAAGGAGAAAGCGCTATGATGACTGTAAAAGAGGTCAGCCGCCTGACCGGTGTGAGCGTGCGCACCCTGCAATATTACGACCAAATCGGCTTGCTGCACCCCGGCACCCGCACCGAGGCGGGCTACCGCCTCTACGATGCCACCACCCTGGAGACCTTGCAGCAGATTTTGTTGTTCCGTGAGTTGAAATTCTCGTTAAAAGAGATCGCCGTGATCCTGCAAAACCCGCACTTCGACCGGGAAAAGGCGCTGGAACAGCAAATCGAGCTGCTGACCCTGCAAAAACGGCATCTGGAAAGCCTCATCACTCTCGCGGAAAACATCCGACAAACAGGAGGAAATGCCATGGATTTTACCGCATTTGACACGAAGAAGCTCGACGAGTACGCCGCAAAGGCCAAACAGCAGTGGGGCGCAACGGCGGCCTACCAGGAGTACGAGACAAAGAACGCCCATGAGACAACACAGGCCCAGCAGGAAAACGCCCGTGCGTTGATGGCCCTGGTCGCGGCGTTCGGCCACATGCAGACGAAAGACCCGGCTGACCCGGCCGTGCAGGCACAGGTGCAGAAATTGCAGGCGTTCATCACGGAACATTACTACACCTGCACCAAAGAAATTTTGCACAGCCTGGGCCAGATGTACGGTGCGGGCGGCGAATTTACCGCGAACATCAACGCGGCGGGCGGCCCCGGCGCGGCGGAGTTCGCCCGGAAAGCCATCGAGCGATACTGCTGCGGGTGAGTTCCAAACTTGCCCATTGTATCCCGCCGCGATTTGTGCTAGTATCAATAGCAGAAGCCAATAGAGGAGGAAACCAGTATGTTCAGAACCATGCGCCGCTTTAAACAGGAGCTTACCCGGGAGGAATGCCTGGCCGTTCTGCGCAGCCAGCCCCGCGGGGTGCTGTCACTGCTGGGGGAGAATGGCTACCCCTACGGCCTGCCCATCGACTACTGGTACAATGAGACTGACGGAAAGCTTTACTTCCACGGTGCGAAGGAAGGACACAAGATTGACGCCATCCGCGCCTGCGATAAGGCGTCCTTCTGCGTACACGACGAAGGACAGCGCGTGGCAGGGGAGTGGCCGCTGCATTTTTGCAGTGTCATCGTGTTTGGGCGCATCGCCCCGGTGACGGATGCAGCCCTGACTGAAACCGCCTGCCGCCGCTTGGCCGAAAAGTTCACCGACGATGCCGCTTATATCGACGCCGAGATCGCCGCGGCCAGGGACCGGGTGCTCTGCCTGGCCCTGACGCCTGAGCATATGACCGGCAAGCGGATCAAGGAGAGTTGATAGGACACGATGAAAAAGACAATCGACACTGCGGCTCTGGTAAAAGAAGCCGCCATCCTGACCGGGGGTGTAGCCATCATTGCGGCTGCCGTGTATTTCTTCCTCGTGCCAAGCCATGCGTCGGTCAGCAGTATTTCGGGCTTGGGCATTGTGCTGGCAAACTTTGTGCCGTTGCCACTGTCCGCCATCACGATGATTTTGAACGTCGTGCTGCTCATCATCGGCTTTTTCACCTGCGGGCGGGAATTCGGTGTCAAGACCGTCTACACCAGCGTCATGCTGCCGGTGTTCATCGCCCTGTTTGAGCGGCTTTTCCCGGGATACCAGCTCGCTGACCGACAGCCAGGAACTGGACGTGCTGTGCTATATCCTTGTCGTCAGCGTGGGATTGAGCATCCTGTTCAACCGCAACGCATCGTCGGGCGGGCTGGATATCGTGGCAAAGATCATGAACAAGTACCTGCATATGGAGCTTGGCCGCGCCATGTCGCTGTCCGGTATGTGCGTGGCGCTCTCGGCGGCGCTGGTCTACGACAAAAAGACCGTGGTGCTAAGCATTTTAGGCACCTATTTCAATGGCCTTGTGCTGGACCACTTTATCTTTGACCACAACATCAAGCGCCGTGTCTGCATCATCACCGAAAAAGAGGAAGAGCTGCGCCGCTTCATCCTCAGCGACCTGCACAGCGGCGCGACGGTGTATGAATCCTACGGTGCCTACAATATGCAGAAGCGGCGAGAAATCATCACCATCGTGGACAAGAACGAATACCAGAAATTGATGAACTATATGAACCAGGAGGATCCGCAGGCCTTCATCACGGTCTACACCGTGTCGGACATACGGTATCGGCCGAAAGTGTGAAACCCCATGCAAACCCAAACCGCTGCCAAACCGCAGCAGGATATGACCGCCCAGCTGGCCGAAGGGCAGATCTTCCCGCGTATCTTCCGCGAGCGGGAGACAGAAGTTTAGCGCAGAATCGCAAAATTTTTGAAGAGATAAAAAAGTTCGCAAAAAAAGGAGAGTTTTTTCAAAAAAAGCGTTGACAAATCCCACCGGGCACGCTATAATATATGAGCGTTGAGGGCAGACGCCCAAAACAAAACCCGATGGGGATTCGCATAATGGTAGTGCAGCGGACTCTGACTCCGCCCGTGGGAGTTCGATCCTCTCATCCCCAACCACACCGCAGCAGCTTAGCTGCTGCGGTTTTTCTTTCCGGGGTGTAGCGCAGTTGGTAGCGCGCTTGGTTCGGGACCAAGAGGCCGTGGGTTCAAATCCCGTCACTCCGACTGAAAACCGCCAGATATCGTTTGATGTCTGGCGGTTTTTATTTTGCATTTAAAATAAAATCAAAAACACCGATAGCCTTTCCAGCCGGAAAAGCCATCGGTGCATTTTTTTACTTCAAATTCGGTCGATCTTGGTCGCCGTCCGCTTTGAACATCACGAAATTCTCGGGCTTATTCGTGAAATAATAATACTCGGTGTTCTCGTGCAGGGGCGGGGTCAGGTAATTGGGGATGATGCAGCCGTCGCCCTCGATGCGCTCGGTGAAGCCGGCGGCAAGCCAGACGTCGGCGGGGATGCCGGCGTTGTAGCAGTCCATGTACTCGGCACCCGCGTGGTTTAAAATCGCGTCCAGCGCGGCACCCAGGCGGGGCAGCACGGCGTCCTCGCCGATGAAATCCACCAGCCGTACGACGGCGGCGCAGCCGGTGTCCTGGGCACAGACCGTGCGGGTCACGACGTAGGCCAGCAGCTTGCCGTTCTCCTGCGCGGCCCAGACGTCATACTTGAAGTGCGGGTAGTGGAAATACCGCCGCCGCATATACCACACATCCTTGCGGGGCGTGTGGGGCGTGGCGGGCATCCCCAGCGAGATCAGGTCGGCGGCGTCCGCCACCTTAGCAAGGCCTAAATCGCGCTGCACAGGGGGCAGAGAATACCGCAGCGGCTTTGCCAGATAGTAGGCGCGGCGGCGGCCCAGGCGGTAGTAGTGGGGCAGACGTTCGGCCTTCCAGCCCAAAAACTGGTAAAACGTGCAGGTGTTGGGGCGGATATTGTTGCAGGCCACCACGTCGGCGTTCAGTAGGCCGGGCAGGGCGTTCATCAATTCCAGCCCGACGCCGTTGTGGCCCTTGGCGGCCACCCAGACGCTGACCCAGATATCAGGCTTGCGCTTGGTGTTGGCCAGTATGTACCCAGCGGCGCTGACGTACCGGCCGTCCTCCTCCGCTACGGCAAACTGCGGGATGCCGCTGCGGCCGGCATAGTAGTGATGGAACAGCTCGGGCCGATTGAGCAGCGGCAGACGCATATCAAAATTTTCGTTGATGAAGTCAATGATGGCGGTATCCTCACCCAGGCGTGCCAGCCGGAAAGTTGTCTCAGACAATGGCAGACCCTCCTGTGACCGGCAGCGTTACGCCGGTGATGAACCGTGCCTCGTCGGAGAGCAGGAACGCCATGGCGGGGACAACATCGGCGGGCGTTGCGTTGCGGCCCATGGGGTTTTCTTCGGCGGCGGCCTGCACGATGAGGTCAGGGGTATCCTTTAAGAAATTCGTCTCCATCATGCTGGGGGCCACGCAGTTGACCGTGACGCCGAAGCGGGCGCACTCGACGGCCAGGCTCTTGACCAGCCCGCCGATGGCACTTTTCGCCATGACGTAGGCGGCGGTGTTTTTGGGCGGGCAGCCAATGGTATAGCTGGTCTGGATGAACAGCACGCGGCCAAACTTGGCCTTGGCCATGGCGGGCAGCACGGCGCGGCAGATACGCACGGCGCTGTGGACCTGAATTTCCAAATCGCGGTCAAAACGGGTCTGGTCAAAGGCCTTGAACTTGGCATTGACGACCGGCAGTGCGGGCAGGTGGATGAAATGCGTCGGCGCGGGGGCAGACGCCGCCAGCACCTGCACAAAGGTATCGACTTTGGCGCGGTCGGACAGGTCAACGTCAAAGGGGCACACCTGGCCGGGAAAGCGGGCGCAGAGGTCGGCCAGCTTTTCCAGGTCGCCGCAGCCCTGGGCCAGCACAGTGGCGTCGGGGGCGGCGGTCAGCAGCCGCTCGATCAGTGCGCGGCCCACATCGCTGGTAGCGCCGGTGATAAGATAGGTATAAGACATGGTTTTTCTCCTCTTTATTTCGCTAACCCGGCCTTGATAATGCCGCGGGTCACGCGCTTGCCGTCCTGGTTGGTGATGACGGCCTTGATTTCGGCCTCGCTGCCGATCTCACTGATGTTCACGACGGTGCCCTTGATGGTCAGCGTGTCGCCGATGAAAATGGGTTTGGCAAACTTGCACTCCACGCCGTGCAGCAGGCAGTGCTCGCCGGGCAGGTAGACGCCCGCCAGCGTGGAGAAAAAGCTCGCCCCCAGCATCCCGTAGACGACGCGGCCGGGGTAGCCGCGGCCCTTGGCGTAGTCAGCGTCGATGTGGATGGGGGAGACGTCCCCGGTGATGGCGCGGAAGGCGTCCATCATTTCCGGCGTGACGGTCACGGTAAACTCCTCGGTCAGGCCGGGGGTCATTTCCGCCAGCGTGTAGTGGTTCATGGCAGGCTCCTTTGGCAAAAGCATTTGAAAAAAGGCGGCAGGATGCCGCCCCAAAACGATATTGAGATTTACACCATCCGTGCAACCAGGTCCAGCAGGTCGCCCACGTCCTTCAGGCCGCGGACGTCGGCCAGCTTGAACTTGATGTTGAACTTCTTCTCGATGGCGGTCAGCAGGTTGATCTGCTCCAGGCTGTCCCAGTCCTCGATATCGTCGGCGCAGGTGCTGCGGGTGATCTCAAGGGTGTCATCGTCAAAATTATCGCGGAAAATATCCTGTACCGCGTTCAGAATTTCCTGTTCAGTCATACTGTAACTCCTTTTATATTATGGTAATTACCTATAATATAGCATAAAAGCAGAGCAGACGCAAGATTTTTACAGCCCATAATCCTCTAACCGTCTCTGCAATTCCACCTCATCCGCTACCTGCACGCCCTGCTGCAGGGCCAGCACGTCGCTTTCGGGCAGAAGGTGGGTGTAAATATCCTCATAGATCGCCAGCGGACCGGTGCCGTCGGCGGTGTACAGCGCCACATGGCCGCCGCTGTCTTTTAAAAGGTAGCGC
>ERZ779750.893-NODE-893-length-9209-cov-4.34499_pt1 | contig 9209 bp, 8 predicted proteins | sample MGYA00511071_ERZ779750 | MGnify/ENA primary metagenome ERZ779750 (study PRJEB29588, sample SAMEA2153740) | human gut metagenome | biome: human gut; feature: human-associated habitat; material: faeces | place: Denmark | collected 2008/2010 ... | reverse complement strand
TTTGACTTTTGCCATCGGTGTGTTGTCGGTTTGTAAAGGGTCTTCGCAGCTCTTCGAATTGGTGCGTCGTGTATTCCAGCCTTTCGACCTTCGTGATGCCGGCCGTGGGGTAGAGCGCCTGGTATTTGGCCGTGAGGTCTACGGTCAGCAGCGTGAGGCTCTTGCCCTCCTCCGAATAGTAGGAAACCGCATAGGTGTAGTCGGCGTCCTCGTAGAAGAACCGCAGCTGGTCGGGTTTGTCGGGTTCTTTGTTGAACGACCCGGTGATCGGCGCGGCGTCCGGTGCGGGTGTGATATAGAGCCATCCGCTGTTGTGGTAGAGGAATTCGAGCACGTAACCGCCCCCGGCCTGTACCGGGGCTTCGGCCAGCACGTCCGCGCGTATGGCCTCGATTACCGGGTCGGGTTCAGGTTCAGGGTCGGGTTCCGGCTCCGGTTCGGGCTCGTCTTCGGCCGTTGCCGTTGCTGCTGCGCCGAGCGTGACGGTGGCTTCGACCCGGCTCACCGGATAGCTTGTCGTGTAGTACGGTTCCGATTTCTCCCCGCAGGCCGCGAGTGCCGCCGCGAGGATCAGTATGGCTATGTATCTTATGGCTTTCATCCTTCCGGTATTTGTCAAAGTCCCAGTTCCTGATCTATCAGCACGACCAGCACGCGCCCTGCGGGCCAGCACCGCAGCATCTCCATACGCGTGTTGCACACGCGGTCGGGCGAGTTGCAGTCCGAGCATACGCCCGTCCGGGCGCACGGCGTGCGGAACCCCGGGTGCCGTGCGACGTTTTGCGGTGCGGCGATCGTGCGGATGCGATCCTCGGCCTGGGCACGGTCGGCGACGATCTTGTTGCGTCCGGCTACGATGACCACCTTGCGGGGCCCGAACGCCACCGGGGCGATGCGGTTGCCCACCTTGTCGAGCCAGTGGAGCGAGCCTTCCATGCTGATGGCGTTGACTCCCGTGATGAAGAGGTCGGACATCAGCGCCTGCCGGCGTATCTCCAACCGTTCGGGATAGCTCATCGCGGGGTCGAACCCGTCGAGCAGCTTCCAGCGTCCGTCGCCGCGCAGCCACCCGACGATGCCCGTGGCGTGCATCGTTTCCGAGTCGCCGAACGATACTATTTCCGGCCGTTCCCGCTCCGCGATGGCTTTCAGCACCGCGAACGCCTCGGTGGTGTCCTTCACCGTTTCAGCCTCAAAGTGGTGTCGCCGTAATGCTTCGGCGCAGTTTGTTAGTTTCATCTATTTCGAATTGTCCGCCCCCGAGGAATCCCTCCGGGCTATAATTAAGGTACGAAATCAAAAGATAAATCGCCGCCCCGAGTGCCAGGATTACCATGATCCATCCGATGATCCGTTTTCTGCGCCGTTCCCGGCGGGTCTCTTCCCGGATCTCGGCTTTGACGCGTTCGACCGTTTCGGGCGGGAGTTCTTCCCGACGTGTCGGATGACCGGCCCTGTCCCTGCCCAGCAGGTCGAGCATCTTCTCTTTCTTGCTGCGGGGCTGCCGTTGGCGGCGGTGGGCCGCGAGCCGTTGGATCATGTCCTGTACATGCCCCAGCAACATATGCCTACTTGATAAAGAACCTGTATATGTCGTTCCCGTTGGCGTACAGCAGCAGGAACAGGATGATGACCAGCCCGACGTACTGCGCGCCTTCTAGCACCTTGTCGCTCACCTTGCGTCCCGTGACCATCTCCCAGAACGTGAAGATCGCATGCCCGCCGTCCAGGCCCGGTATGGGCAGGATGTTCATCACCGCGAGGATGATCGATAGGAACGCCGTCTTCAACCAGAAATCCTCCCAGTTCCAGTCCCCGGGGAAAATACTGCCGATGGCGATGAACCCGCCCAGCTCCTCGTACATCTTGGTCTTGGGCTGCACGATCATCTTCAACTGTTCCCAGTAGGACGAAATGACTTTCCCGGCCTTTTCGATGCCTGCCGGGATCGACTGCCAGAAGGTGTACTCCTGTGTGCGCAGCGTATAGGGATTGCGTGCTATCACGCCCAGCTTGCCCTCGTCGGACACCGGGACGGCGATCTGCAGCAGCATGTCGCCTTCGCGCTTCACCGTCAGGGTCACCTCCCCGCCCGCCCGGGTCTTCAGATATTGCTGGTAGCCGGAGTATTCCAGCCCCCGTGCGTCGTCGATGGCCACGATCTCGTCGCCGCGCCTGAGCGCCGCCGCCGATTCGTACACCGCGCTGTCGATCAGGAACGGCACACGCAGCGTAAAGAGGTCTTCGTAACCTTTGGCCTGGCGCATCTCGATCAGCTCGTCCAGCGGCAACGTCAGCTCCACGTGCTTCCCGCCGCGCTCGACGACGACCTTCCGCTCGCCTTCGGTGATGAGCAGCGAATTGAGTATCTTGTTGATGTCGCCGACCGGTTCGCCGTCGATGGTCACGAACTTGTCACCGTCCTCGAAGCCGAGTTTGTGCCCCGCCTCGTTGAAGTTGTAACCCCATTTGGCGTCCTCGTTCGAGAAGTAGTTGTCGCCCCACGTGTAGCAGACGCCGCAGTAGATGACGATCGCCAGCAGGACGTTCATCACCACGCCCGCGATCATCACCAGAAAACGCTGCCATGCGGGTTTGGTGCGGAATTCGTCGGGCTTGGGGGGCTGTTTCATCTGCTCCTTGTCCATCGACTCGTCGATCATGCCGGCGATCTTGCAGTATCCGCCCAGCGGCAGCCAGCCCAGCCCGTACTCGGTGTCGCCGCGCTTGAACTTGAAGATCGAAAACCACGGGTCGAAGAAGATATAGAACTTGTCGACGCGGATCCTGAAAACCCGCGCCATGAGGAAGTGCCCCAATTCGTGGATGCCCACCAGGATGGTGAAGCAGAGGAAAAACTGAATGATCTTGATGATTATATCCATGTCTGTCTTTTGGTTACAACGCTAAGTATTCCGCGGCCAGCCGCCGGGCCTCGTCGTTCGCTTCGGCGTAGTCCCCGAGGGTGGGGGCGGCGGCGAACGAGGCGCGCCCCAGGGCGTACTCGATGGCACGCACGATATCCAGCCATGCGCACTTGCGGCCGAGGAACGCCGCGCCGGCCCCCTCGTTGGCGCCGTTCATCGTGCAGGCCGCCGTGCCGCGGCGGCGCAGGCACTCGCAGGCGATCTCCAGCGCCGGGTATTTCGCCCGGTCGACCCCGGCGAATGTCAGCTGCGGGTGCGCCATGAAATCGAACCGCTCGCCGGGGCGGGTCGCCCGCCGGGGGTACATCAGCGCGAAACTGATCGGCATACGCATGTCGGGCGTGCCCAGCTGCGCCTTGATCGCCCCGTCCTCGAACTCCACCATCGAGTGTACGATCGACTGCGGGTGCAGCAGCACCGTTATTTTCTCCACCGGGGTGCCGAACAGCCAGTGTGCCTCGATCACCTCGAAGCCTTTGTTCACCAGCGTCGACGAGTCTATCGTGATCTTTGCGCCCATCTCCCACTGGGGGTGGCGCAGCGCCTGTTCCACGGTCACGTCGGCCAGTTTTTCGCACGGCAGGTCGCGGAATGCGCCGCCGCTGCACGTGATGATGAGCCGCCGTATGGGCGACTGCTCGCCCACCAGGCACTGGAAGATGGCCGAATGTTCCGAGTCGATCGGCAGGATCGGGGCACGCTTTTCGGCCGCCAGCCGCATTACGTATTCGCCGCCCACCACGAGCGACTCCTTGTTGGCCAGCGCCAGTTTCTTTCCGGCGCCGAGCGCCGCCACCGTCGGCGCCAGCCCGGCGTAGCCTACCAGCGCGTTGACCACCACGTCCGTATCGCCGCCCGCCGCGACCTGGGCCACGGCATCCTCTCCGGCGTACACCTTCACGTCGGTGCCGGCCAGCGCATCGCGCAGCTGCCCGTAATAGCGTTCGTCGGCGATGACTGCCGTGTCCGCGTCGAATTCCCGTGCCTGTGCCGCGAGCCGCTGCCAGTTGCGGTTGGCCGTCAGCACGCGCACTTCGAACAGGGAGGGGGTCTCACGCACGATGTCGAGCGTCTGCACGCCGATCGAGCCCGTCGAACCCAGTATTGCAAGTCGTTGTTTCATGCCTGTGCGTCAGAATACGATGTACCCTTCGGGGTCTACGGGCTTGCCGTTGTTCCAGAGTTCGAATTCGAAAAGCCGCACCTCGCCCTCTTCCGCCTCGGCGTTGTAGCCCACCATCTCGCCCGCGCGGATGGTCTGCCCCGTGGTGACGAGCGACTGCGAAAGCCCCTTGTAGACCGAGAGGAGGTTGTTCGCATGCTGCAACTCGACCATGTAGCCTGTCTCGGGCGTCCAGAGGCTCAGCACCACCGTGCCGTTGTCGATGGCCGTGATGCGGTCGCTGGCCGCCGCCGCGATGCGTACCCCGAAATTGCCGTTGCGGATGTCGAAGCGGTCGGTGATGATCCCCTCCACGGGTTTGGCCAGCTCGATCGCCTCGCGTACCGAACGCCGCGACCCGCCGCTGCGGCCCGCGATGGCGTACGGGCCGTCGCCCTCCATCTGTGCCCGCAGGAGCGAGTCTTCGGGCGAGGGCATCACCAGCACCTTGCTGGTGCGGGTGCTGTCCGATGTGGCGAGCGTGCGCGCCACGGGAGTTTTGCCCTCCATGATCAGCGCGATATGCTGGTTGTAGGTGAGCATGTCGTTCATCATGCGCTCCATCGAGTCGAGCCGGATGATGTTCTGCACGAGGCTTTCGCGCGAACGGTCTGCCTCGGTGCGGTATCCCGGCAGGAATTCCAGGATCGGGGAGTAGGCCACCAGCGACAGGACGAGGATGAACAGCAGCAGCACGAACGACAGGAAGGCCGCGAAGATGCTGGCCGGCGAGAGGTGCATGTGCCACTCCTCGCTGTTATCCGTGGCATTGAGCATGTTGAAACGGCGTTTGCGGAAAAGCCCGCGCCACCATGCCCGTATGGATTTGAAAAATCTCATCGGTTTATGACATTATGAATGCAAAGATAACCAATTTCATAGAAAACCTTTGCGGAACGTGCCGAATTTTTTAACTTTGTGATCGTTTAGAATCAACGCAAAAAACAGCTGAAAAGTATGGTAAAACCTACATTACTCGTCCTCGCCGCAGGTATGGGCTCCCGTTACGGTTCGCTCAAGCAGATGGACGGAGTCGGCCCTAACAACGAGGCCATCATAGATTATTCGGTCTACGACGCCATCCGCGCCGGTTTCGGCAAGGTCGTTTTCGTCATCCGCCACTCTTTCGAAAAGGAGTTCCGCGAGGTCTTCTCCGCGGAGCGTTTCGGCGGCCGCATCGCCGTGGAGTTCGTGTTCCAGGAGCTGGACTACCTGCCCCAGGGGGCTGCTGTTCCCGAAGGGCGCGTCAAGCCGTGGGGCACCAACCACGCCGTGATGATGGCGGCGGACGCCATCCGCGAACCCTTCGCCGTGATCAATGCCGACGACTTCTACGGTGCCGAAGCCTACAAGACCATCGGGGACTACCTTTCGCAGTTGGGCGAGAGCCGGAACCGCTACTGCATGGTCGCCTACGACCTCGACAAGACCCTTTCGGACAACGGTACCGTTTCGCGCGGCGTCTGCGGTGTGGATGCTGCGGGCAACCTCACCTCGATGGTCGAGCGCACGCAGATCGAGCGTATGCCCGACGGCAGGATCGTCTTCCACGACGGCGGCGCCGACGAAGTACTGGCCGGGGACACGCCGGTGTCGATGAACCTCTTTGGCTTCACCCCCGATTTCTTTACCTATTCCAGGGAGTATTTCAAGACGTGGCTCGCCGGGAACAAGGAGAACCTCAAAGCCGAGTTCTACATCCCGACGATGGTCAACAAACTCATCGGCGAAGGCACGGCCTCGTTGCGTGTGCTCCGCTCGGCGGCGCAGTGGCACGGCGTCACCTATAAGGAGGACAAACCCGCGCTGGTGGCCTCGATCGAGAAGATGATCGCCGAGGGCAAATATCCCCGCAACCTCTGGGCATAATTGCCGGTTGCGGCATCGCATATGCAAAAGGGCGGATGAAAACATCCGCCCTTTTGCATATTGCTTGTGCAGTGCCGTTTGGCAGCCGGCTTCGGAAAGCCTGATATGCCTTCGGTTTGGCCGGCTCCCGCGGCGGCTCAGTCCAGGAAACCTTCCCTGACCAACTGCTCCCGGATGCGCGTCCAGTCCGCTACGGGGCGTTTCACACCGTCCACGAACCGGATCGGGCAGCCGAGGCTGCTGTCGTCGATGTAGAGGTCGGCGTGGACTTTCGGCGAGGATGTCCAGCGCTGCTGCGAGGGGTTCTCGTTCACGGCGTAGAGCGGGATTCCCCGCTCGCGGAACCACCGGATCGCGTCGTCGAGCAGCTTGCCGTGGCGCATCGTGTAAAGTATCAGGCGGCAACCGTTGTCCGTAAGTTCTTTCAGTACGGGAACCGCCCCGGCGTCGTCGCCGATTTCGGGATATGCGTGTGTCACGACCGTTCCGTCGAAATCGACGGCGATCAATGCATTGCGTATAGCCATTTATTCCTTGTTCCTAATTCTACGTCCGATTTTGCTGAAGAAAAGTTTCAGGCGCTTGCGGTAGCTGGTCTCCTTGTAATCGTCGTAACCATACCCGTATCCGTACCCGTAACCATATCCGTACCCATAGCCGTAACCGTATCCGTGGCGGCGGGTGCGCGTGCCGTTGAGTACGACGCACATGTTGCGGAATTTCTTCTCGCGGTAAAGCCGTTCGATGTCGGGCAGCTGCCGGCGGTCGAGCACGCCTTCGCGCACGATATAGATACAGAGGTCAGCCAGCCGGTCGGTGATGACCGCGTCGGCGACAGACATGGCCGGGGTGCTGTCGATGAATACATAGTCGTAGCTCTCCCGCAGCTCTGCGATCAGTTTGTCCAGGCGATCCGAAAGCAGCATCTCCGTGGGGTTGGGCGGCTGGATGCCGGCGCAGATCACGTCGAGGTTCTTGTGTACGTCCATCGGCGTAATCAGTTCGCCGATGTCGGTGATCGTCCCGGCCAGGTAGCTCGTGATGCCTTTCTTGCTGTTGCTGCGGCCCAGCGTCGTGGAGAGCGCGTGGCGGCGCAGGTCGAGGTCGATCAGTACGACCCGCTTCCCGGCCGTGGCGAGCGTCATCGCCAGGTTCATCGCCACGAACGTCTTGCCCGCATGGGGGTCGGACGAAGTGAAGAGCACGCACTTGATCTCCTTGCCCGACGATACGTTCATGAAGGTCATGTTCGAACGCAGGATGCGGAAAGCCTCGGACAATGCGTCGCGGCCGGTTTCCCGGACGACGATGCCGCCCTTGTTCTCGCCTTCGAGGAAGGGAATGTCACCCAGGAACGGGGCGCTGATGTTCTCTTCGATGTCCTTGCGGCCGCGGATGGTCGTGTCGAGCATGCCGATCAGGTAGATGATGCCGAAGGGGATCGCAAGGCCGGCCAGCAGGCTGATGCCCAGGATGATCATCGAACGGGGCGACACGGGCCTGGGGCTGCCGTATGCCTGGTCGATCGTACGCGAATTGCTTTCGGCGACGGCATAGTTGAGCTGCGTCTCCTCCTGTTTGTTGAGCAGGTAGAGGAACAGCTCCTCCTTGATCTTCTGCTGGCGCATGATGTCTAACAGGACTTTCTCCTGCGACGGCATGGTGGATATGCGGTGATTGGCCAGCGCCTCCTCCTTGCGCATGTTCGAAAGCTGTATTTCGAGCGTCGAGACGTGCGAGTTGAGCGAAGCGATGATCGAGCGGCGCACGGCAGCCAGCACGTTGTCCATGTCCTGGATCACGGGGTTGCGTTCCGAACTGTTTTCGAGCAGTTTCTGGCGGCGCAGGATGGCGTCGTTATATTCGGTGATCTGGGCGACGATCCCGTTGTTGGTCAGCGAGGCGACCATCGGGATCAGATCCCCCGCGTGCGACGGGTCGTCGAGGTAGTCGCGGATGTAGTTGGCGACGCTGATCTGGTTTTCGATCGAAAGCCCTTCGACCTTGAATTTGCTGCTCTCTGTGATGGATCGGGTAGCCTCCGAGGTGATGTCGATCATCTGGTTGCTCTTTTTGATCCCCTCGATTTCGCTGTCCACGACGCCCAGTTCCCGCCCGATGGCCAGCATACGCTCCTTGATAAAGGCGTTCGTCACGACCGATACCTGCCGCTTGTCGGCGATGGCGTCCTCTTCGTACACGGCGATCAGCGTGTTGATCACGTCCTCGGCACGCTTGGGCACGGAGCTGTTCATCGAGATGGTGACGATCGACGCCTGTTTGTTGGCCACGTCGCTCTTTACGGTGGCGCGGTAGGCGTTCGTCGTGACCATCGGCGAACTCTTGGTGACGGTGATGGGCCTGTCCACGTAGGTCGAGTCCATGAACGGCGTCTTGTGTACGACCATCTGCCCCAGCGGGGTGGGGATCGTGTCGCCGTACTGGGCGCGGATGACCCTGCGCTTCTCCTGCTTGGTGAGGTACTTGTCGTCGAAGTCCGCCAGCTTGATCCGGCCGTCCTCGAGTTCGGTCACCTCCAGCGAAAGGCGCTGGTTGTCGTCGTCGATGAAATCGACTTCGATGGGCGAGCGTCCGTAGAGGTCGAGCGTCCGCAGCCCGTCCCGTACGGAATAGTTGACCGTCAGGTGGAGGCGCTTCACCACCTCCGACATCAGCCTGTGCGACTGGAGGATGTAGACCTCGTTGTCGACGTTGCGGCGGTTCTGGAAACCTACCAGGTCGCTGAAAACGCCCAGCTCCATGTCGCCGCCCTTGCGGCTGTCCTTTACGAGGATGGTGGCCGTACGGCTGTATATCTTCGGGGTGCTGGCCAGGTAGTAATAGGCCACGCCGAGGCAGATGAGCACCGACAAGGCGAACCAGTACCAGTTGGCCAGAACCATCTGTAACAGGTCGTGCAGCGTGAGGCCGCTGCCGTTTTCGTACTCGTCGTTCTGCAGGTGTTGCTGCTGGTTGTTGTATTCGGTCATGGCCCGGCTTATTTGGTTAAGGTTATGATAAGCGTCGCCACGGAGATGGCCGTACCTACGAGCGAGAGGTAGAAGTTGCGGTTCTGGCTGATCTCACCGGCCTGTGCCTTGTATTTATTGGGCTTGACATAGATCACGTCGTTCTGCTGGATGTAGAACGCCGGCGAGTTGAAGAGGTCTTTCGATGTGAGGTCGAGGTATTCGATCGTGCGTACGCCGTCCACTTCGCGGGCCACGGCCACGTCCCTCCGGGTGCCGGAG
>ERZ779750.866-NODE-866-length-9459-cov-3.21299_pt1 | contig 9459 bp, 8 predicted proteins | sample MGYA00511071_ERZ779750 | MGnify/ENA primary metagenome ERZ779750 (study PRJEB29588, sample SAMEA2153740) | human gut metagenome | biome: human gut; feature: human-associated habitat; material: faeces | place: Denmark | collected 2008/2010 ... | reverse complement strand
CTCTGATTGTTTTTATATTATATGTGCACCAGTCAGTACTGCTGCTATCATACAAATCTGTATAATCACTATATAGTGGCAGTGTAATTAGTAACGGATCTACTTTCAGTTTTGAATCAAGTTCAAAATAAGTTTTTGAGTTTTCCAGTTTGTAGCCACTATCCTTCGTTATTTTTCTCATGTTTGCTTGAATTACATCTGCACATCTAAGTGTCATTGATTCCCCAATGTCGGATTGCATACCACACACTATAAAAATACACAAATAATCGCTGTAACGCAATCCATTTTCACATGAATTAGTGAAATTTCCAAATTTAGTTTGAATAGCATTTAACATACTAGAAATACTTTTATCACCAATCTCCGTTCCTTCACCAAAGTCTAATGACACCTGCCACATCTTTGCATCTGTTTTATATAGTTCCACTGAAAATCCAGCCTCTAATCTATTCATATCATTTGCAGTTTCAAAAACTGTTATCAGTGCTATCAATACCGCTTTAATAGCCACAATTGGAACAATACCACTTGTAGCCGTTGATATAGCCAATGCAATTGCACCAATTGCTTTTCCTGTTTCACTTCCTTTATTCCAGAAATGTTCAAAGGCTGATATAAGATTCAACACATATCTAATCTCATATATCTGTCCATATGCATCATTTATATTCTCATTATTATTTTCATGACCATACAAAATGTACTCTAATTCACAACCATATGCAGCATTGTTTTCCTTACAAAGCCTCTTATTGGTAAGTGATTTATTAAAGTAATCCTTATATTCATCACTATTCCACTTATCATTTACAGAATTATATTTATCATCCATATTTTCTTTTGTCAATGTGGACACATCAAAACCCTGGTCTTTTAAAATGTCATACCTTCCTTCATTATCTATAGTAGAGTAAGACAACATTTCCATTATATAAGTAGACAAATATAAGTTATCTCGAATACTTTCAAAATTTCCACCTGTCAGATTTTTTAATAGACTGACAAAGCTATTGAAAAATGTTGTATTTCCAAATGTTTTATTTATTGTGTCAATCTCCCGTGCTATATTCTCTGCATCTTCGTGTGGATTTTTTCTATTCTTAGCATTTTCTTTTGTTTTTTCCTGACTACCTGTCGCTTTTCCCTTTTCATCATCATATTTCTTTATTTCATCTTCACTAGCTGTCATAAACTGTTCTTGCCAGAACTGATACACACCAGGTATTGCAACTGTCTTTGAGTTAGCGACATCAAGCAGTAAATTATGGTCATCATTGCTATTTATGCTCGCAAGACCCTCGGTTCCGGTTCCCTGTGGTGAAAACAATGATGAAAATGTAGAATCCGCATAGCTTGAAAGCTCTGAATTCGTAGTCCTTTTATTTATCTCGCTTTCAGTAATAACCATAGAGCCTGCATTTTTGAACTGATCATATGTAGATATATCCTTGACCTTCTGATTACCATATTTGAAGCTATCTATGGCTGCTATCATCGAATCAATCTGTGACTTTATATTCTTAAGTCTGTTTTCTAAATCTATAATTGACTGTTCAGTTATATTTCCGGCTGCTTCGCTAGCCTTAATACCTGCGATTTCATCTCTGTCACCTTCTGCAAGGTCTGAATCAGTGCCATCTGCCTGATTACTCCAATCATTGAGTTTTTGGGCATAATCAGCTGCATCATGCTTCAGTGTCTCAAGTGACTCTATATCCTTACTCGAATCTCCGTTTATCGCTATGTTTAATACATCTGAATAGTGCTGCAGAGTGTTTCTTTTTTCAATCAGATTCGTTGATATATCAGCAATTCTATTTACAAATATAGTACTTCTATCGCTTAATGTCAATGACGTTGCTTCTATATTATATATATTATTGCTTGATATACTCTCAAGCCTGTTTACTAATACGAGATAGCTGTCACTGCCATTTGTCACCCCTGCTGTCAGATATTTTGTCTGTCTGTTCTCCACCTGTTTCTTATATGATTTGTATGTAGTATCATAGTCATCAGGTAAGTCATTTCCCGGAGTACACTGCATCATGGCATTGAGTGCACAGTAGCTCTTTATCATTTCATCTGCTTTCTTATTCAGATTAGTTCGATAATCATCACTGCCACTTACCGTGACACTGTAGGCATCTGCAGCATGCTTCCAATACTGTATGTCATTTGTAACACCGGATGAATACGATATGCTATTGTTCACAGCATTGGTGAAATCATTCTTTGCTTTGTCAAATGCCTTTATTTTCTTAGAAATATCGTCAAACTGTTTTGTCAGTTCGGTGCCATCTATGTAATATGTATCATCGTCTTTTCTTGAATGGCAGTTTACATAATATGTCTTGCCATCATACTTAGCTTTATAGCATTTTGTAGAGCTTTTTGTGTAATTATACTGATTCAGTGGCACCTGTGCCCTGTTAAAAACCACAAGACCCGATGTGTTATACAGATTGGTAATCATCAGCTTATTCAGCTCACGATACTGTTCTCTGGCTGTCTGCATGGCATCACGTGTACCTGTGAGCAATGAATTGCTTGGCTGTGGATTTCCACTAGAATAATTGTCAAACAGATACTTATATGTATTGTAGCTGTCACGCATCAGCTTCTCGTCAGCTTTACAATAATCCTGTTTTTTCTCCACCAGCGGTTTATTCTCATCACTTTTTAAGACATCATCTATACCGGGAATACTCTTATTCTTTATTTTATCGATGGCAGTCTCTGTGATAGCTATAGGTGCTCTGTATTTCATGAAGTCCACTATCTGCGATTTAAGCATAGTGGCATTAGCCAGATTGGCACCATCTACGGCTTTTATAGTAGTTGAGTCATCGCCGTCATCCGTTACCCTGAGATAGTCACTGGCTTTTGAATCAGCACCTATCATAGCGCTGAACTCTCCTACCAATGTGTTCATCTCATCCTTAGACAAATTCTGTGATTTGAGTGCATTCTTGTAGCACTTTATTGAAGCATCATAGAATTCATCTATATTCTGGCAGGAAGCTACCATGCCATACCAGTCATTCAAATCAGCATCATAATGTGTCATAAGTGAATTGAGTGCCATATCAGCTGCCGATTCAGCCATAGACTTGGACAGGTACACTCTGCCCACATCCACAAATATACTGGCCACCAGCATACACGGCACCAGAATGATTACGAGAAATACTGACACAGCACCTCGCTCTCTTTTACTAAATCCATACATATTCATAACTCCTATTTACTCGTCCACTCAGTTATCTTATCTGCCAGTTTGCCTGCCGGCTCAGAGATATCATGATTTGTATATCTCTGTACAAGATCCTCTGCGAAATCTACAGTCCGGATAAACTCCGGCACATCAGATACCGGCACATCAGTATGAGTGGCATACGATATATTGGTAAACTCATCCTGTCCCAATAACCTGATTGGCATTTTTATCTTATAGGATACATCCACATTTACCTTTGAATATATCACTTTACTTTCAAACTTAAGTCTGTCAATGGAAATACTCGGCTTCATCCCTGTAAAAAATCCGGTGCCTATCTTTCCCACATTTTTATTTATTTCACTCTCTATGTCGCCCTCAGTATCTCTGAGACTGCCTGTAAGGTATCTATATGGCTTCAGACTAACTGAATTAAAATCCGGTATGCTGCCAGACTCAATATCATCAAGCATAGGATCGGCACACTTTGCAGCACCTTCAAGCACTGCTGATACCACTATATCCTCCACCTTACATTTCTGCGTATATGCATTTCCTACAAACAGCATAAAAAATATAGCCAGAAACATTGTCGGAAACACAATAGAAGCCTCCACTATCAATGCTCCTCTTTCATCTAAAAGTCTTTTCATAATTTTCACTCACATTCGAATTATTTTGGGTATATATCAAAAGATATATACCCAAAAAGCTTTCTAATTGTCTGTTATTCTCCAGATACTGCACTATTAGCTTTTTCTGTTATTGTACCAAACAGATTTGTCAACAGATCCATAATCTGTCCTTTAAAGAATACAGCAAGTAATACAGCTATTCCGATAAGGACAACTATAGAGACGATATTTACATCTCCCTCTTCATCGCACATGAACTTACTAAATGCAAGCCTTGCCTTAAGTCCTAAATCATTCATTAATAACCACATAAACGTTTCCTCCTTTCGTGAAATCTATAAACAATCAGATTACTCTGATTCTCTACCTAAGCTCCAATGTTTGTAAATATCGGGACAATAACCATAATCAGGATTCCCATAAACATAAGAAACATTGGGATGAGAAGCTTGCTTGATGCCTTCTCTCCCTCTCTTTTTACCAACTGTCTCTTAAGGTTCCAGATTTCTGCACTCTGCTCCTGTAAAAGAGCCGTCAGCTCACTGTTTCCCTTTTCGATGCCCTGTATGATAGTAGATGCAAATTTTTTTATCTCAGGTATGATACATCTGTTTCCAAAATGATATATAGCTTCAGTCTCAGAGACTCCATTTTTCATCTCGTCAACTGATATCTGCATTTCTTTATATAATGTAGTATCGCCATTATAAGCTACATCTGCCCATGCATCCCTCATGATAAGACCTGCATTAGTCAGAAGGGCAAGCTTTGATACAACATTTGAGAAGTCGGACAGCAGTTCCTCTGAACGTTTCTTAATCTTGTCACTGGCTGATGTTCCATAATAGTAAAATGCCACAAAGGCGAACATTATAAATATCGTAACAGCTGCCATACTTCCTGCCAGCCCATACATGGCAAATGACATGGTAAATAATGTATACCCTAAAGTAACCTGCTGTGCTCTGGTGACTCTGATATAGTAATCAGCATACTTGCCATCCTTGAGCACCGATATCTCTTTCCTTAGCCTTCTGTCGTATTTGGTTCGATAATTATACTTAATGAGTTCAAGCAGTTCATATCCCACAAAATAAATATCCTTTAAAGGATATTCTTTCTCATCCAACCCTTGAAAAAGTGTGGCATTTTTCTTTCCTTTACAAAACAGGAATATCCAAAAAATTGTAAATATCAAGCCTAATATCCAGCATATATAATCTAATATTCCAAACATAACTAAATCTTTATCTCCAATACTTTTCTTCCTATAAAATATGCTGCCACAAATATGATTACCGCTACTGTTGTCGCCATGATACCTGATGGAGACACAAAATTCTCAGCAAAATCCGGACTCATCAGCTTCATCATTCCAATAAGACCTATCGGCATGATAAGCATCACATTCTGCTCTGTTTTGTTTGCTGTAACAACGGTTTCTATATCCTCTGCTATCTCCATTTTGTCATTCAAAATTTCATATGTAGACCTGACTGTATCCTTGATATTTCCGCCCTTCCTATAACATATCTGAAAAACCTTGGCGAAACTCTCTATATCCTCATTGCCGCTTCTTTCTCCAAAATCAAGAAGCAGGTCTTCAATATCAATATTATTATCCATACCTGACAATAAAAGCTCCAGTTCGCTAATAATATAAGCACCATCCTCATACTGCATCTTCATATCGTCATACACACTTCTGAATGAATCTATAACATTTTTACCGGCTCCCAGAGATGTACTAAGTGCCTCTAACATATCTCTAAACTGTTTATTAAGCTGATTTTTCTGTTTCTTAATAATAGACTGTATCCTGACCGGAATATACAATTTAACAGCTATAACGCCAACTATTACCGGAATAATTACATTTAAACAATATGTAACTGTAGTTGCCTGCCCATATTCATCTTTTCCTATACCTCCATAGAATAAATATCCGATGCACGCTCCTATCACAAATGCAATAAGTACATTGATAATTTTCTCTGGAACAGACATATAATAGACCTTGTAATTATATGTACTTGTATTTATCCGTGATGTATAGTATTGTGGTTCCAGAACTTTTTTCTCTTTGTTTTTTTTCTTCATAAATTCACCTATATGGCTGTTTTTATACCTGACAGCTTAAGCTTGTAGTCGTTCTTCAATGGATTGCCGGTTCTGACCAGTCTTCCTGATACCTTATCCATTGTACTGTTTTCATCCTCTTTAAACTCATACAGTGGGTTTAACTCTATCTCTCCATTTTTGATGCCAACTACTTCTGTTATAGCCATGGTCTTTCTGCTTTTATCCCTAAGTCTTGATAAATGAATTATAATATCAACTGCCGATGCAATCTGCTGCTTTATTGCCTCAATTGGAAGCCCGTCAGCCCCCTGCAGCACCATTGTCTCGAGTCGGCTGAGCATATCCTCAGTAGAGTTGGCATGTCCTGTAGACAACGAACCATCATGTCCTGTATTCAGTGCGGCCTGAAGCATATCAAGAGCTTCTCCTCCTCGACACTCACCTACTATTATCCTTTCAGGACGCATTCGAAGAGATGATTTAATTAAGTCTCTTATTGTAATCTGCCCGGCACCTGAAGCATTTGCATTTCTAGTCTCCAGACTAACCAGATTATCAATTCCTGCAATCTGAAGCTCTGCTGAATCCTCAATTGTAATAATTCTTTCATCCTTAGGAATAAAATTGGAAAGAGCATTAAGAAATGTTGTTTTTCCGGAGCCTGTACCACCACTAATAAAAATATTGTATTTGGCTTTCACCAAAAGCTCCAGCTTATCTGCTATTTCCTGTGTTATAGAGCCATATTCAATAAGCTTATTTATAGTCATCGGTTCTTTTGAAAACTTACGAATAGTAATCGTCGGGCCACATAAAGCAATCGGAGGCAATACCACATTCACACGCGAGCCATCCGGAAGCCTGGTATCACATATGGGATTAGCCTGATTCACTTCTCGTCCTGCCAATCCTACAATTCTTTGTATGACATCCTCCAGCTTTCTCTGACTCTCAAACTTCTTATCAAGGCGTGTAAGTCGTCCTTTTTTCTCAATAAAAATCTTTTCAGGTCCATTAATCATAACCTCTGTAATCGAATCATCACTGATAATCGAATCTAATAAGCCAAATCCTCTTATAGAGCTATATACCTGCTGTGATATTGATACCTTTGTCTCAATAGGACAGTAAATATCCTTAAGTCTGTCTGTAACTATCTGATCTATTCTTTCCGCAAGTTCTTCATCTGATATTTTGCTCAAGGATACATTTTCACTTACAAAACGTTTTATGTCATCAACAAACTCTTCTTCATTAATCTGCATATACATTCCCTCTATTGCAAGATTTCTTCAAAAAATTCCATCTTGGTCAATGCTTCTATTATCTGTCGGACTGTAGCATGTTCATATCGTGGTGCTCCACCAATAGTCTTAATAGAAATATTTGATAGCATCTCTGAGTTCTTATTACTAAACTTGTTGTATATCATATTCATGTTTCGGATAATATTTATATCATCATTTTGTTCTAATAAAACAACCGACTCATATGCTCTCATAAATTTATAATTTGACAGCTGACTGCCATCATTTACAACTATAATTCTCCAAGCCTTTGAGAGGAGCTTTAATTTTTCTATTTCCAAAGAAAATGGTAAATCTACAATAATCTCATCATAATTGTCCATTCCCTGTATATTGCCTATCAAAGTATCAATATCTGCATATGAAATTTCCAATATATCGAGTGCCACCTTTGTAGACGAAAAGTATGACACTCCTTCCTGGCTTTGCTTTATACAGCTTTCAAGCTTCAATAACAGATTTGCCTTTCTGCTCTTAAGCGAATATATAACATCACTCATAGTGGCATTTCCTTCTGCCTGAAAGAAAACATCTGTTGTGCCACACTGTTCTAAATTTAAATAAAATACCCTTTTCCCCATATTCGCATGTGCTATCGCACATGCTGCTGCAACAGTCGATGTTCCAACCCCACCACATGGTGATGTAAAAATAACCACACTGCTCTTATCATTTTCTCCACTGATAGTAGCCACATTTGCAGCCATATCAGAATATACCCCAAGTATCTGCTTAAATATAACGTCAACACGCTGATACTTGCATATGGCAATTTCATCCTTTATTAACTCTATACCGGGTGTCCCTGTAAAATAGGCAAGTCCACAATTTCTCTTGAATTCAGATTTGTCAATATTAAAATCTTCTTCAGCTATTAATACATCTATTCTGTATTCTTTTACCGATTCTATTGCGTTTTTTTCATCTGTAAATGAATAAACCTCTAATTTATCAGCATACTTTGTATTAAATACTCCTGTAAGCCTATCCAAGTACTCTTTATCTTTGTCAAGCAATGCAACCTTAATCTTCATAGCACAACCACCTTCATCTTAAGTCCTCTTTTGCCTATATTTTGCCACTTTCATTACTATGTGTCAATACATCTTTTACCTATAGTTAATATTTTTATAATATTTTGACACAGATATTTTATATACTATCAATGTTCTTTTTATTCAATATTCACAATTTTCCATATGTTAATTTCTGATTTTCAGTGCGTAATTTAATTTTTCATAATTCAGCTACAATTAGTCATAATAATTTTTACTAATTGAAATTATAATATGGGAGGTTTATATGAACAATATTATTCTAAATCCAAAAGAACTTGGTGAGCGCATACGTAAACTACGTTTTAAAAGAAATAAAACACAATCTTATTTTGCTGATATGTTATACATCTCACCTTCATATCTGGCCCTTATAGAGTCTGGAAAGCGAGTTCCTAATCTTGACTTACTTATCCATATAGCAAAATTCACAGATGTCACTCTCGATTATCTTGTTTTCGGGGATGATCCTAATTGCGACCCTTTGCAAATGACATTTAACAGACTCTATGATAGCTATGATAAAAAACAGATTGAAAATGCTATGAAACTAGCTGAGTTTTACCTTGAAATGACAAAAGATGATGATAAAATCAAAGACAATATAAATAAAAAATAATTTTCCATTGCCAATCTCCTTCCTTATTTCTATAATATTCCCATACCATATTTTCAAATGCAGCATATAAAGAAAGGGGATTTTCAATGGACACTTTTTCAGAAGTTTTTAAGGCTATCGCAAGCTACCCGTGGCAGGTAAATGTGGGTGTGCTTTCACTAATACCACTATACATCATAGATTTTAAGTTTTTCTGCAAACTAAATATTGGTTTACAGCGCAAGATAGCACTTGCAAAGGAGCGCGGACATGTGGCGAGAGGCATGATTGTGAAGGAGGATGCAAAGAGGCTCGTTGTCAATAATTCACAATCCGCTTACAGCTACTGGGCTGCCCGATACACATATACTGTAGACGGAAAGGAGTACCGCAAGCGTTTTTCATGCGATAACAGTCGGATGTGATACTTTTTGGCACAAAAAATCCGCTATACCAAATACAATGGTTAGCGGATTTTTACTATTTACATTTTGATAAATTATTGGGTATTCAAAGTTTTTTAGGGTCTTTACTTTTTAGGGTCTTTCGTTAGGGTTCT
>ERZ779750.846-NODE-846-length-9655-cov-3.26802_pt1 | contig 9655 bp, 10 predicted proteins | sample MGYA00511071_ERZ779750 | MGnify/ENA primary metagenome ERZ779750 (study PRJEB29588, sample SAMEA2153740) | human gut metagenome | biome: human gut; feature: human-associated habitat; material: faeces | place: Denmark | collected 2008/2010 ... | reverse complement strand
CCTACAATAACGGCATTATTGTTTTTATCAAAATCCTTATTTTCAACAAATCGCCCCCATATAACAGGTAAATGGTACCTATAGTCAGTAGAAAAATATATAGCTCTCATATTACTCCCCAATTCTTTTGATACAAATAAACCATTAGATATTGTTTTCATGTCATTTAATGAAATGTATTCTAATTGCGAACAATATACTACGTCTTCCTTATACATATCATTACTCAGTAATTCTATTGTCCTGCTTCTATAAATTGATTTAATAGAAAACATTGTCACAAATCCTAGTATAAAAATCAAAATTAAAACTAATGCATTATGCTTAAAAATATTTTTATTCATTTCTCTCCTACTCAAAAAGCCAAAAGTATTAAAGACTTTTGGCTTTTAATTCAGTATTACAACTATAAAATTCCCCAAAATGAACGCATTGAAAAATCCCAATCCAAAGCATATAATCTTTCTTTAGCCGTTCTCGCTGTAGCTGTTCCTGTTTGTACCTGTACTTGATTGCTATCTTCAAGAATTTTACCAGTTATTGTTTTAATTATTCTACATCTTGAAAAATGTGCCGCCTTGTACTTCGTTTGTGAACAAGCATACCACGCACTTGAGCCAGAATTAGGTGATATCTTGGCTGCCCTATGTTTTAATGTTCCATCAGCTTCTTTATGTTCCTGCCATGATGCATAACTCAACTGCTCTGATTCACTTGCCGCTGCATACGTAGCAACTTTCATATCATCTTTCCACACATATTCATGGGTCAAATTGTCTTTATCCCCATATTCGTATTCTGCCTCTACACTTTGTGGTATAATAGTACCTCCATTCAAAAGATTTTTATCATCAATCTCATCAGCCATAACATACGATCTTCCTGCTACACATAACGTTGCAATTGTAAGTAAACATAATATTCTCTTCATTACTATATTCTCCTTTCTACTACAAAATATACTTAAACAATATCGTATCTTCCGTAAACTGTTTACATATATTAGACAGTATAAGTTATGTTTTGGTTCCATGAAATTTAATTTTTTTTGAAAAAGGTCAAAAAAAGAAGCCCCGACCGAAATCGAAGCTCCTTATGCCTTAGTTTATTATATATGAGTTAATTCATTAACTATTTCGCCTGAAATTTATTTGCGAGTACCTTCGTCAATATGTTGATAAGGAATACGATTACGAGAAGCACAACCGCAATTCCAAATGCCTGGTCGAATTTTCCTTCACTTGTCGCTGCAAGGTAGAGCTTTATGGTAAGTGTTCCACCTGACTGCATTATCTTTGAGAAATAACCGCTGGCAACCTTTGGAAGCATTCCTGCACTTCCTGCCGTAAAGAGGAGTGCTGCTGACTCACCTACTATTCGGCCGATTGCAAGGATAACACCTGTGATGATTCCCTGCATGGCTGACGGCAGCAGGATGGTGCGGATGGTGTGCCATTTTCCGGCTCCAAGTCCGACTGCTCCGTGTCTGTAGCTGTCCGGTACAGTTTTAAGTGCCTCCTGTGTATTTCTTGTAATGAGAGGCAGCACCATGAGTGTCAGTGTCAATGAACCTGTCAGGATACTGTAGCCAAAGCCTATTGTCTGTCCAAAGAACATCATTCCGAAGAGACCGAAGATGATTGACGGTATTCCTGCAAGTGTCTCTGTGGCAAACTCTATTGTGGATACGAGCTTACCCGGCTTTGCATACTCATTCAAGTACACGGCTGCTCCCACTCCGACAGGAGTTGCTATGAGCATGGTGATAATTATGATGTAAAGTGTATTGAGCAGGTTTCCCGCTATTCCGACAGTGCCTCTTAAGACGGATGTCTCGCTGGTCAGAAACTGCCAGTTTACCTGGCCGATTCCCCTGACAAATACATATATGATGATTCCCGCAAGCAGCACTACCGATAATGCCGCACACAGATATATGAAAAAGTATACTACATCATCGCCTATTCTACGGCGTTTTCCATTTATACTAGTCATTTTCCACAGCTCCTTTCTTTTTGAGTTTCATAAGGGTGAGATTGATTATCATGATAAACACAAAAAGCACAAGACCTACTGAGAAAAGCACCTGTCTGTGAAGTCCGCTGGCGTATCCCATCTCGCTGACGAGCTGTGTGGTAAGGAAACGCACTGAGTTGAACGGAAGTGGAAAGCTTACCGTTCCACCGGCTACCATGTTGATAGCCATCGCTTCTCCAAGCGCACGACCTATTCCGAGCACAATTCCTGTCATGATTCCTGACTTTGCTGCAGGAACCGTCACTTTAAATATTGTCTGTATCTTTGTTGCTCCAAGAGCAAGGGATGCCGCTCTCATCTGCTGCGGTACTGCCTGTATTGATGATACGCTCATGTTTATTACCGTAGGAAGAATCATGATTGCAAGCACTATGATTGCTGCAAGCAGATTTGATCCGCCGGTAAACTGATGTGTTGCTGAGTTTGCAAAAATATGTTTCTCCAGCTTGTATAATACCGGATTAAGTATCATAAGTCCCAAAAGTCCATAGATTACTGATGGAATGGCTGCAAGCAGCTCTACTGCCGGCTGCACTACCGCTGAGAGCTTTTTGTTTGACACCTCAGTGAGAAATACTGCCGTAAGAAGAGCAATCGGTACTCCTATGAGTATAGATACTGCTGTTCCTATGATGGATGTGAGGATTATGTACAATATTCCGTAGCTTGGGTCTGCCGCTGTCGGCGCCCATTTTGTTCCGAATAAGAGGTTTAACACTCCGACCTTGAAAAATGCCGGTGCGCCTTTAAGGAACATATAAATTGTTATTGATAATACTGCGAATATTGCCACAACCGCACATACCGTGAATATTATTTTGGCAACATTCTCTACTATGGATTTATGTTTCATTTGATACTCCTTGTTTCAAAAAGTTCCCCAGGAAACCTGCCATTTCCTGAGGAAACCATGTATCTTATCGATATGTATTAATACTGATGTCTAATATCGATGTCTGTATTTTGTATTATTTTTATACTTATACTTACTAGTGACGTCTCGCATCGATGTCTGTATTTTGTATTATTTTTATACTTATACATACTAGCGAGGTCTGTATTTCGTATCATTAATATGCCCGATAATTTCTACTGAGGGAGGATAAGACCTACCTTCTTGATAACTGCCTGTCCCTCATCTGAGTTTACATAGTCAAACCAAGCTTTAACAATATTGTTCTGCTCGTCAATCTTGCCCTTTGTAGCCATTACGAATGGACGAGAAAGGAGATATTTGCCTGCTACAATGTTTTCCTCTGTTGCCTCTACTCCGTCAATTTTCATTGCTGTTACTGTATCATCAAGCACGTCAAGTGAAACATATCCGATTGCTCCCGGTGTTGAGCCTACCTTTGCAAGAACTGCTCCTGTTGAGTCAAGCTCCTGTGCATATTTGCACTGATCCTTTACATCAAGAAGCTCCTCAAAGGCTCCTCTTGTACCTGAAGCTGCCTCACGGCCGATTGCTACGATTGCCTCATCTTTTCCACCAAGGTCTTTCCAGTTTGAAATCTCACCTGTGTAGATTTTCTTTAAGTCATCTGATGTAAGCTCTGTTACTGAGTTGTCCTTGTCTGTGATTACTGCGATTCCGTCAATTGCTACGATGTTTTCCTCAACGCCGTTTGCTTTCTCATCATCTGTAAGTGCTCTTGATGAATCTCCGATATCTACGCTTCCTGCTGTCACTGACTCGATTCCTGAACCAGAGCCTGTATACTCTACTGTTACTGTTACTCCAGGGTTTTTCTCCATGAATGACTCCTTGAGCGCCTCACAAAGCTTCTCCATTGAAGTACTTCCCGCAAGTGAAAGTGAACCGCTTAAGTTCTCATTTGATGTACCTTCATCTGCGCTTGTATCTGCATTGTTGTCTGCTCCGTCTGAGCCTGAGCCACATCCTGTAAATGCTGCTGTCATCATTGTTGCAGCAGTTGCTAAAACTAAAAGTTTTTTCATACGATTTTTCATTTTAATTTCCTCTTTCATTTCTTTCTTGAATTTGTTTCTTTGTTCGTTACAACTGATATAGTAATAGGGAAATGTAAAATGCAAAATCATTAGTGTGTAAAATGCATGTAAAAAAATATTTTTAATTTACTGTACGATTGTAAATTCATATCCTCCGGTGGCTGTACATCTGTCCTGCCGGATGGTGGCTCTTTGAGCGTGGGAGTCTCTTTATTTGTACTTTCATCTGCTGTATTGCCGAATGTATCTGTGTTTGCGTTTTCTGTATCTAAAAGATCCGGGAATGTTCCTCCGTTTCCGTCAATCAGCTTAAGGCGCGCATCCAATGCCTCGTTTACACTTATATAGTTTGCGATGTTTATCGTGCCTACAATTGCAATAAGAACAATTGAAACTCATAACATTGCTATGGCTATAAATTTTCTTCGTAATTTTTTGAGCATTTTATCACCTGCACATTTTTTCTATTTCATGTTCTACATCCATTGGGTCCAATGGACTTTCCGCTGTTTCATATGTCAATATAAGATTTTTCCCCTGATAATATCCATTTTCGTTATATTTCAATATCTTTCGATAAGCTTTATTTCGATAATCAGGATTGTCTATCAAGCCAAGATGCTCCCACAGAATTATGTCGCCATTTTTCTTCTCAACCGTAAAATCGGGATAATAAATAACATCTGAGATTTTAATCGCCTTCTCGTACTCAAACTTTATATTATTATCATACAAGGCTGTCGCAATAATTACTTCTGATTTTGACCGCACTATAATTCCCATTTTAGTATAAAACTTGAGAGCTTCAGGGTTAGGAACCTGTGTCTTTTCATTTGTCTCTTCATTTTCCTTCTTATCAACTGCTAAAAGTATACTGCTATAATGTTTTTGCTTCAACATTTTCTGGGCATAATCGGTTTTATATTTTTTCCGGGCCTTCCTGTTTGTCTCGAGTAGTCTGAGCTCATTTATTGTATCCTTCAAATAAAGCTCCAGATATTTTTTATTGACAAGATTTCTGATTTCTTTATCATTTTTCTTTGATAAATACTCTCTTCTGCCATTTTTCCAAACATACCATTTAACATTTCCATCCTTTTGTGTTGGATAGATTGTTCCTTCCTCAGTGATGGTCTCCAGCCTTTCCTGAATCTCTAATATCTCACCTTCCAACCATTGGATTCTATTATCTATTGAACTTATTTTATTTTCCTCCTATTCTTCACATCAGGTAACGCTTTGTATGCAATTTAAACAGTAATTTATTGTATTTTGTGGGGAGTATGATAAATGAAATCTGTCATTTATCTTCAAAAGTGGAGATTATGGTCTCCATTTGTTTGATAGCACCATATAAATATAAAAACCGACTATAGTTTGGAGCTGTTTTATGATTTTAATGGATTTCAGCTACTTTTTCCTGCTCTTTTCTGGCTTTTTGGGCGGGGTTTGGGGTGCTGTTTTGGGGATTTCTGCGATTTCAGCTACTTTTTCCTGCTCTTTTCAGGCTTTTGGGCGGGGTTTGGGGTGCTGTTTGGGGAATTTCTGCGGTTTCAGCTACTTTTTTCTGCTCTTTTCCGGATTTTTGGGCGGGGTTGGGATGCTGTTTGGGGAATTTCTGCGGTTTCAGCTACTTTTTCCTGCTCTTTTCAAGCTTTTTGGCTGGGTTTGGGGTGCTGTTTTGGAGATTTCTGCGGTTTCAGCTCCACAAGGCCCGCTTGCTATGCTACCAACCTATGGCTATTGTACATTATGATAATTTAAAAATCCAGTATTTTCTAAATAAAAAGACAAAAAAAATGAGTTTTCAGAAAAAGCAAAAATAATTGCTGCTCAAGATTCATATGTTCCCCTGCCATATGGAAACATTTCTACCCCAATATTATGATTAAAGGGTCAAAAGGTATCATCGATACACGCTTGCATGCAATTCGATGTATACCTTAGTGACCCGCACTACACCGAAAAAGTAACAGTTTGCTGCGGGGACGCAGAAAATTAGCGGATTTCGAGGTGTAGTCAGATTACGGGAATGCGTAGCATGTAGCAATCTGATTAATCATAAATGAGGGGCAAAATACCTTTTGCCCCTCATATCATTATTATCTTGTATGAATAAAATAAACTATGCATTATTGCTTTCTATGAATGAAATAAACTATGCATTATTGCTTTCTATGAATGAAATAAACTATGTATTATTGCTTTCTATGAATGAAATAAACTCAGCAGCATTTCTCGGTTTTGAGAAATAGTAGCCCTGAATGTAATCTATTCCAAGCTCATCCAGCTTTGCCAACTGCTCCTTCTCCTCGATTCCCTCAGAAACAATCTCAAGCTTTAGCTTTTGAATCATGCCCATTGCGGCATCCATAACCGGCTTGCCCTTTCCGTTATCAAAATATGCATTTGTCATGCTTCTGTCAAACTTCACAATGTCAATCGGCATATCAACAATATAGCTTAAATTTGACTGACCTGTGCCAAAATCATCCAGCGCAAACCTCACTCCCACCTTACGCAGGGCATTCATATTATCAAGCAGTATCTTTTTTTCAGTGATAGATGCAGACTCTGTAATCTCAAGTACAATATCGTTTGCATCCACATGATATTTCTCCATAATTGCAATAAAATCCTGCGCTAAATGGTCATAAGCACACTGCACCACTGACAGATTGCATTCAATATACTCAATTCCCATCGCATGTATATCATGCTGTACAATAAATCTGCACACTATCTCAAACACGCGCTCTCCAAGCCTTAAAATGAGTCCCCGCTTCTCAGCTACAGCAATAAACCTGCCCGGAGGTATGATATTTCCCTCGCGCGACCTTATTCTGACAAGCGCCTCCGCAGAGGTGAATTTATTCGTTTTAGTGTTATAAATTGGCTGGTAAAATACCTCTACACGGTTATCGCGCAATGCCTCTATTATCTCATTTTCAACCGAATTTTCATCATATATGTGCTCAATGACTTCATTATTTATGAGCATCACGCCGCGCCCCGTAAACTCAGCTCTGTTACGCTTGGCATATTGAAAAAGCCCCAGTATATCCGATGGTCTCCGCACAAGCTCAGTAGACCTTAGATAATATATCTCCCCAAACAGCATCGTCATATTGTCACCGCCCCATGGCTTGTCGAACCTGCGTTCCAATATTCCGATTGTTTTTTCTGCACAATCAGTATTCTCAAAAACCAGCAGATACTCGTTTGCCGAGCTTCTAAAAACATAATTATCAGTCAGCTTATTTATAAAAGAAACCACCTCATAAAAAATACTTTTTTCCATCTCGCGGGTGAAAAAATCATTTTCATTGCTTCCATAGCGAATACACACTATCGATACATCATTCCCCTGTCCATATGCCTCCTTCATGTATTCAAAAAGGGCATTGAGGTTGAAAAATCCTGTATCCCTGTCAATATTTGCCATCGGATTTTCAAGCATAATAAAAAGGATAAGCACACCTATCACACTCGCAAAGCTGACAATCAATATTTTTTTATCTATAAACTGAATAACCGCCGATATAAACATAAGAGCCACCCAGACCTGCATGCTCTTTCTTCTTCTCGGATTTATAGCCTGACTGTATTTTTTTGTCAGCATTAGAATAAGCGCCAGCAGAATTACAGTTACTGCATATGTTATAATAACAGCCGGACCATATGTATAAACTATATTATCCGAATCATAAATTTTAATCGGTACGACCATTATCAGAATATCAGTTAAGATTCCAAATACCCACAGCCGCTTTCTCCACTTGCGCTCAAGCTCTTTTTTCCTGAAAATATCCACGCATATATACCAGAAGGCCACCATGGCAACCCATGTAACCGTCCAGAGATATAATTTGCAGATAATATTGGTAGCAGTATGAGGATATCCGCTTCTTTTTTCAATTGCAACAAGTGCGAAAATATCAAAGAAAAGTGACAGCAAGCCTGCAATCCATACCTCAACAAAAGCCTTCGATGTATGTAATATAATCTTTTTCTGCGAAATATAAAAATACATTATTACGAACATCACCGCAATGGCACACATTTGTGAAACAATATTCATATCCCCTATTTCCTGTACCTTTCCTAAACCAAACCAATACCCTAGTATTATTTTACCAATAAAGCAATATATTGTTTTGATTTACAAAGAACTAAATAAAAAAAGCTACTATTCACACTGAACAGTAACAAAAAAACACGCTATGAGCGTGCTCCAAAATAATACAGTCGGTAACTATTCAGATACATACATAAATAAATCGGCGTGACAAGATTCGAACTTGCGACCTCTACGTCCCGAACGTAGCGCTCTACCAAACTGAGCCACACGCCGTCTGCAATTCGTTTTGCAACTATTAAATAATATCACAATGTACAAATTTTGTCTACCCCATAATATATATTTATGGTATGATTTATGCTGTATAAGATGATAAAAATTTACACTATTGTGCCCAGCCTCACAGCGAGGTATCATACCCATGGCAGAACTGTAATTTAATCACGTAATTATTTTCTTTATACTATGAAGCCGGCCCGACAGCGCAGCGATCGGCTTAGCACCACGGTATATAAATTATAAGGAGAATATCATGACAAATCAGACAAATCACACCAATCACATAAATCACATAAATAAAACAGCTATAATAACCGGAGCTTCACGCGGTATCGGTGCCGCCATTGCCAAAAAGCTGGCTTCCTGTGGCTATAACCTCTCACTTTGCTGCCGCAATTCATCTGACAGGCTAAAGGCACTGGCTGATGAGCTTCACTGTGCATACGGAATTGAGGTGCTATGCTACACCGGAAATGTAGGAGACTTTTTCTTTGCCAAGGATATGGTTACGAATACCATTTCCCATTTTGGCCATATAGATGTGCTCATTAACAATGCCGGCATATCGCATATCGGGCTGCTGAGCGACATGACACCGGAGGAATGGAACAATATCGTGGCGATAAATCTGACCGGTGTTTTCAACTTTACAAAGCTCGTCACCCCTTATATGGTTGCCGATAAATGTGGCCGTATACTACAGATTTCCTCTGTCTGGGGCAATGTCGGAGCCTCCTGCGAGGTGGCATACTCAGCCTGCAAGGGCGGTATAAATGCATTTACCAAGGCACTCGGCAAGGAGCTTGCGCCATCGCATATTCCGGTAAATGCCATAGCCTGCGGTGTCATAGATACCGATATGAACCGCTGCTTTGATGAGACAGAACGCGCTGAGCTTGCCGATGAAATCCCTGCCGGACGCTTTGCCACAGCCTGTGAGGTTGCAGATATGGCTTACTCCGTCATCACTGCACCTGATTACCTCACAGGACAGATAATCACTTTTGATGGTGGCTGGATTTAAAATTGTAATTTTAATTTTCGTAATTTTTAGATATTTGTTGATTTTTGTAATTATTGTGTTACAATTCATTTATGAGCAGTATAAATAACTTTCTATTAGAAAAGCAACTATCAACCATTAGTACAACTGTGCCTGACAGGCTTGATTATCTGATGAGGCTCCACAACTTGACCAACATTGCTCTTTCTGAAATCATGTGCTGTGCAGAATCAACTATTTCAGGCTACAGGACAGGCCGTAGAGGGCCTGACATTTTTGTCATT
>ERZ779750.810-NODE-810-length-10157-cov-4.28212_pt1 | contig 10157 bp, 9 predicted proteins | sample MGYA00511071_ERZ779750 | MGnify/ENA primary metagenome ERZ779750 (study PRJEB29588, sample SAMEA2153740) | human gut metagenome | biome: human gut; feature: human-associated habitat; material: faeces | place: Denmark | collected 2008/2010 ... | reverse complement strand
GGCGCTCATTTCGGCGGCATAGGCGCCTACGCCGCCCAGTCCCACGACGAGCACGTGCGCCTGCCGGAGCAGGTCGAGTTTTTCCTTGCCGAGCAGCAGCTCGGTGCGTTCAAGCCAGTTATCCATTTTGCGGGGCGAATATCCGTTCGTAATTTTCGGTCGTCGCCCGTTTCAGGGCTTCGACGGTGGTGCCTCTCACCGCTGCCGCGTGCGCGTAGACCTCCTCGATGCCGGTGTCGCTGTCGTCGGTTTCGAGGAAGAGCTGCCCGGGGGGCGTTTCGCGCAGCGCTTCCAGGGTCTTGGGCGACGAGAACGTCCGCACGCCGAACGAGAGGTAGTAGCCTTTCTCCAGTGCGCGGCGTGCCTGCTCGGGCGAGCCGATGAACCCGTGGAATATGACGGCACGGGGCTCGCGGGCGGCCAGTTCCAGCATGACGGGCTCGAAGGCCCTGACGCAGTGCAGCACTACGGGCAGTTGCCGGTCGCGCGCCAGTGCCAGCTGGGCGCGGAAGGCGGCCAGTTGCTGCTGGCGCCCCGCGTGCGGGCGCCTGGGGCATAGTCGAGCCCCGTCTCGCCGATGGCCTGTACGTCCGCCGGGAGCGTGCCGAGTGCGGCGATGTCCTCTTTGTCTGCATCCCACGGGTGGATGCCGGCGGTGCGGAGCTCGATGCCCCGGCCTGTCGGGCGGTGGGTGTGTATGTTGACGAATTGGGAGGTCATTGCGACAAAAGTACAAATTTTAAGTAAATTAAAAAATAATAGATAATGCATACGGATTTTTCGGAAAAAATTCGTACTTTCGCACGCGAATTATGCTGTTAGCAGGCTAACAACAAAAACCGGCCCGAAATTTAACCCAAAAATATCCAAACATAACAATCAAAATCTTTAACCATGTCGAAAATCATTACACTACGCAAGGGTCTCGACATCAATCTCCGGGGAAAGGCCCAGGAGTCTCTGGCCGACGCGCCGCAGGCTTCGGAGTATGCCCTCTCGCCGCTCGATTTCGAAGGCGTGACTCCCAAGTTGCTGGTTAAGGTAGGCGATGAGGTGAAAGCCGGTACGCCGCTGTTCTTCAACAAGTACAGCGAGCGTGTCCTCTTCACGTCGCCTGTCAGCGGGACGGTTGCTGCCGTCAACCGCGGGGAGAAGCGCAAGGTGCTCTCCGTAACCGTAACGCCGGATGCCACGCAGAGCTACGAGGAGTTCGCCAAGCCCGACCTCCAGAAAGCGTCCCGCGAGGAGATTGTCGAACTGCTGCTCCGTTCGGGCCTTTGGCCGATGATCGTGCAGCGGCCCTATGGCATCATCGCCGACCCGAACGACACGCCGAAGGCCGTTTTCATTTCCGCCTTCGACTCCGCGCCGCTGGCCCCGGATTACAACTTCGTGCTCCGCAACGAGCAGAAGAACCTCCAGGCCGGCATCGAGGTGATGCGCCGCCTCACGCCGGGCAAAGTGCACCTTTCGGTGCGTGCCAAGGCCGAGGGGCAGATGCCCATGCTCAAGGGTGCCGAGCTGCACACCTTCGCGGGCAAGCATCCCGCGGGCAACGTCGGCATCCAGATCCACCACATCGACCCCGTGAACAAGGGCGACGTCGTGTGGACGGTCAATATCCAGGATCTGGCCATCATCGGCCGCCTGTTCAACGAAGGCCGCGTCGACATGACGAAGATCATCGCCGTAGCCGGCTCTGAGATCGAAAAACCGCAGTACTGCCGCGTCGTCGCGGGCGCCAGGGTCGATTCGATCCTCCGGGGCAACGTGAAACCCCAAAAGGAGGGCGACCATGTACGCATCATCTCGGGCAACGTGCTCACCGGCACGAAGACTCCGGCCGACGGCTTCCTCGGTTTCTATGCCAATCAGCTTACGGTGATCCCCGAGGGCGACAAGTACGAGCTGCTGGGCTGGGCGATGCCCCGTTTCAACAAGTTCTCCGTATCGCGCTCCTATTTCTCGTGGCTCTGCCCGAAGAAGGCCTACGACCTCGACACCAACATGAACGGCGGCGAGCGCCCGTTCGTCGTGACGGGGCTCTACGAGCAGTACCTGCCGATGGACATTTACCCGATGTACCTGCTGAAGGCCTGCCTTGCCGGCGACATCGACAAGATGGAGAACCTCGGCATCTACGAGGTCGTAGAGGAGGATTTCGCCCTGTGCGAATTCGTAGACCCCTCGAAGATCGAGATACAGCAGATCATCCGCGACGGTATTAACTTAATGATTAAGGAGGCATAACGATGAGCGCATTACGCAATTTGGTAGATAAGATCAAGCCCACGTTCACCAAGGGTGGCAAGCTGGGCTTCCTGGAGTCGACGTTCGATGCGTTCGAGACATTCCTGTTCGTACCGAACACCACGACGCAGAAAGGCGCGCACATACGCGACTGCAACGACATGAAGCGTACGATGATCATGGTGGTCGTCGCCCTGATGCCGGCGCTCCTGTTCGGGTTCTATAACACGGGTTACCTGCATTTCCTCTCGCAGGGCGTACAGCCCGAATTCTGGGCTTCGCTCTGGTTCGGGTTCCTCAAGGTGCTGCCCATCATCGTCGTTTCGTACGTCGTCGGCCTGGGCATCGAGTTCGCCTTCGCACAGGCCCGCGGCCACGAGGTCAATGAAGGTTTCCTTGTGACGGGCCTGCTGATCCCGATGATCATGCCGGTGGACATCCCGCTGTGGATGGTGGCGCTGGCCACGGCCTTCTCGGTCATGGGCGGCAAGGAGGTGTTCGGCGGTACGGGTATGAACGTCTTCAACCCCGCGCTGCTGGCCCGCGCCTTCGCGTTCTTCGCCTATACGCCCTCGATGTCGGGCGCTACGGTGTGGATTGCAGGCATGACGGAAGATATGAAGAACGTCGCAGCCAATATCCCGGGCTATGTGCCGCAGGTGGTGGACGGCTTCTCGGGCGCTACGGCACTCGAAAACCTGAGCACCACGGGCCAGATGGGCTATTCGGCCATGGATGCCTTCCTCGGTTTCATTCCGGGGTGTATCGGCGAGACCTCGACGCTGGCAATCCTCCTGGGCGCCGCGATCCTCCTGTTCACGGGCGTCGCTTCGTGGCGCACGATGGTTTCGGTATTCGTCGGCGGGCTGGCGATGGGCTATTTCTTCCAGGCGATCGGTGTGACGACCTATCCGGCATGGTACCACCTGATCATCGGCGGTTTCGCATTCGGTGCCGTCTTCATGGCCACCGACCCCGTGACCTCGGCCCAGACCAATACGGGCAAGTATATCGTGGGGCTGCTGACCGGTGCGCTGGCAGTGCTGATCCGCGTGGTCAACCCGGCCTATCCCGAGGGCATGATGCTGTCGATCCTCTTTATGAATGCGCTGGCTCCGCTGGTGGACTACTACGTGGTCGAGGCGAACATCTCGCGCAGAAAGAAACGTGTTAAACTGGCGAAATAGGGGAGATATATGGCAACGAAAAAATTCAAATGCACAGTCTGCGGCTATATCCACGAAGGGAAGGCCGCTCCCGAAACATGCCCCGTTTGCGCGGCTCCCGCTTCGGCGTTCGTCGAGATCGAGGACGCGAAGAAGAAGGGGATGCTGAGCGACAAGAACGGCAACGCATATATTATAATGTATTCGACCGTGATGGTCGTGATCGTGGCGACGCTGCTCGCCGTGGCGGCACTCTCGCTCCAGAAGCGCCAGTATGCCAACGAGCTGAACGAAAAGAAATCCTCGATCCTCTCGTCGCTCTCGGCGCAGGGGCAGAACTACGACACCTTCATCGACGCCTACGTCGTCGACGCCCGGGGCGAGAAAGTCGAGGGGCAGGACGTATTCGAACTGCTCAAGGACTTGCCAGGTGCTTTCGACGACGGCAAATTCCCCGTGTTCGAGGCCAAGGACGGCCGTGTGGTGATCCCGGTTACGGGTACCGGTCTTTGGGGCCCGGTCTGGGGCTATGTGGCGCTCGAAAAGGATATGGACACGATGGCCGGTATCATCATGGCCCACAAGGGCGAGACCCCGGGCCTGGGTGCCGAGATCGCCACGCCGAAATACCAGGCGCTGTTCGTCGGCAAGAAAATCTTCAAGGGCGACGAGTTCGTTTCCGTGAAGCTGCGTAAGGGCGGCGCACAGGATCCCGAGCACGAAGTGGACGCCATTTCGGGCGGTACGAAGACTTCGGACGGCGTGACGGCGATGCTTTACAACAGCCTGCACCACTACCTGCCGTTGCTCGAAGCCAAGCGCAAGGCCGCAATCGAGGCGATCGTATTTGCCCCCGTGCGGGAAGAGTCTAACCAAGAAAACGTAGAAAACAATGAGTAAGCAAGAAAAAGAGCCTTTGTTTTCGGCTAAGAACAGGAAGTTCCTGACGGGGCCGTTCTCCGCGAACAACCCGGTCATCGTGCAGATCCTGGGTATCTGTTCGGCGCTGGCCGTCACCGTGCAGCTCAAGCCCGCTATCGTCATGGCGCTTTCGGTGACCGTCGTCACGGGTTTCTCGAATCTGGTGATGTCGCTGCTGCGCAACGGCGTGCCTTCGCGCATCCGCATCATCGTGCAGCTGGTGGTCATCGCCGCGCTGGTAATCCTGGTCGACCAGGTGCTCAAAGCCTATGTCTACGAGGTGTCGAAGCAGTTGTCGGTCTATGTCGGCCTTATCATCACCAACTGTATCGTCATGGGACGTATCGAGGCTTTTGCACTGGCCAACAAACCGTGGGCGTCGCTGCTCGACGGTATCGGCAACGGCCTGGGGTACGGCCTGATCCTGGTGATCGTGGCTTTCTTCCGCGAGCTTTTCGGCTCGGGCACCCTGATGGGTTTCCGTATCGTTCCCGAGAGCTGGTATGCGGCCGAGGGCGGCTGGTACTACAACAACGGGCTGATGCTCTTCCCGCCGATGGCGCTGATCATCGTGGGCTGCATCATCTGGGTGCACCGTTCGCGCAATAAGGATTTACAGGAAAAATAGGAGGGTAACGTATGGAATCATTGAATATCTTTATCCGGTCGATCTTTATCGACAACATGGTCTTCGCGTTCTTCTTCGGCATGTGTTCCTACATCGCCGTTTCGAAGAGCGTAAAAACGGCCCTCGGCCTCGGCGCCGCCGTTACGTTCGTGATGGTGATGACCGTGCCGCTGAACTACCTCCTGTATGAATTCGTACTCAAGGCAGGTGCCCTTTCGTGGGCCGGGCTGCCCGATGTGAACCTGGACTTCCTGACGTTTATCGTCTTTATCGCCACCATCGCCGCTTTCGTGCAGCTGGTGGAGATGGCCGTCGAGAAGTTCTCGCCGACGCTTTACAGCCAGCTGGGTATCTTCCTGCCGCTGATCGCCGTGAACTGCGCCATCATGGGCGGCTCGCTTTTCATGCAGCAGAAGGTCGATGCGCTGGAGCTGACGTCGCTGTGGCAGTCGATCGTCTACGGCCTTGGCTCCGGCCTGGGCTGGTGGCTCGCCATCGTCATGATGGCCGCCATCCGCGAGAAGACGACCTACTCGCAGATCCCCGCGGCGCTCAAGGGCCCCGGTATCGCGTTTATCATCACCGGCCTGATGGGTATCGCCTTCATGATCTTCTCGGGTATTCAGTTCTAACCTTAAAAGAGATTCGGAAAAAATGGAATTGACTATTATAGTTGCAATCATTGCCTTTCTGGTGGTGACCCTTCTGTTGGTGGGGCTGCTTCTCTTTGCAAAGGCCAAACTGACCTCGTCGGGCGAAGTTACGATCGACATCAACGGCGGCGAGAAGGTCATCACGACCGAAAGCGGCTCGACGCTGCTCGCAACGCTGGCCAACAACAAGGTCTTCCGGCCGTCGGCCGGGGGCGGCGGCGGTTCGTGCGGCATGTGCAAATGCCAGGTGATCGAGGGTGGCGGCGACATCCTGCCCACCGAGACCGGTTTCATCACGCGCAAGATGGCCAAGGAGCACTGGCGCCTGGGATGCCAGGTCAAGGTGAAGGAGAACCTCAAGATACAGGTTCCCGAAGCCGTGCTCGGCGTCAAGAAGTGGGAGTGCACCGTGGTCTCGAACCGCAATATCTCGACCTTCCTCAAGGAGTTCGTCGTCAAGCTGCCCGAAGGCGAGAACCTCAAGTTCCGCAGCGGCGGCTACATCCAGATCGACATCCCGAAATACGATGCCATCAAGTTCTCGGACATGGACGTCGACGAGGCCTACCGTGCCGACTGGGACAAGTTCAAGATGTGGGATCTGGTTACGACCAACCCCGAGGCTACGTTCCGTGCCTACTCGATGGCCAACCACCCGGCCGAGGGCAATATCATCATGCTCAACATCCGTATCGCCACGCCGCCTTTCGACAAGGCTACGGGCGGGTTCATGAAGGTGAACCCGGGTATCTGCTCGTCGTACATCTTCTCCCGCAAGCCGGGCGACAAGGTGACGATCTCGGGCCCCTACGGCGAGTTCTTCCTGCCGGACAACCTGCCCGACACGCAGGAGCTGATCTTCATCGGCGGCGGTGCCGGTATGGCCCCGATGCGCAGCCACCTGATGCATCTGTTCAAGACCGAAAAGACCAAGCGCCCCGTGTCGTTCTGGTACGGTGCCCGTGCGCTGAAGGAGGCTCCCTATGTGGACGAGTTCCATGCCATCGAAAAGGAGTTCCCCAATTTCAAGTTCAACCTGGCGCTCGACCGTCCCGATCCCGAGGCGGATGCCGCGGGCGTGAAATACACCCCGGGCTTCGTGCATAACGTGCTCTATGAGAATTACCTCAAGAACCACCAGGCGCCCGAGGACTGCATCTACCTCATGTGCGGCCCCCCGATGATGATCGCGTCGGTGGTCAAGATGCTGGACGACCTCGGAGTGCCGTCGGAGAATATCCTCTACGACAACTTCGGCTCGTAGCGGTGCGGTGATCCGCTGAACGCCGCAGGCGCATAAACGGGAAGGGGCGAAGATTCGAAGTGTTTCGAAGGCTTCGCTCCTTTCCGTTTGTCGTTTCCGCAGGGCGGGGAGTGCGGAGCTGCCGGGATTTTTTGTGTTGCATATCGGCCCGTCCGGAAATGTACACTTTTCGGGATAAATTATTATATTTGTACTAATAACCGATTCGACAAACTCCAAAAACCTTAATTCTATCGAAATGAACATTCCATTGATTTTCTGGATCGTCCCCGCCGCCGCTGTCATTGCCCTGGCCGTAGCCTGGGCATTTTACCGCAGGATGAAGCGCGAGGACGAAGGTACCCCGCGCATGCGCGAGATCGCCGAGCACGTGCGCAAGGGCGCCATGGCCTACCTGCGCCAGCAGTACAAGGTCGTACTGATCGTATTCATCATCCTGGCGCTGTTCTTCGCCTACCTGGCCTACGGCGCCGGGGTACAGAACCCCTGGGTGCCCTTCGCCTTCCTGACGGGCGGTTTCTTCTCGGGGCTTGCCGGCTATTTCGGCATGAAGACGGCGACCTACGCCTCGGCGCGTACGGCCAACGCCGCACGCCAGTCGCTCGACCGCGGCCTGAAGGTCGCCTTCCGCAGCGGCGCCGTGATGGGGCTCGTGGTCGTGGGGCTCGGGCTGCTGGACATCTCGTTCTGGTATGTTATCCTCGAACGCTTCGTGGAGGTGTCGGGGCCGCAGAAACTCGTGGTCATCACCACGACGATGCTGACCTTCGGCATGGGCGCCTCGACGCAGGCGCTCTTCGCCCGCGTCGGCGGCGGTATCTATACCAAGGCGGCCGACGTGGGTGCCGACCTGGTGGGTAAGGTCGAGGCGGGGATTCCGGAGGACGACCCGCGCAACCCCGCGACCATCGCCGACAACGTGGGCGACAACGTGGGCGACGTGGCCGGCATGGGCGCCGACCTCTATGAGAGCTATTGCGGTTCGGTGCTCGCCACGGCGGGGGGGGGCGGGGCGGCGTTCGCCACGGCCGACGGCATGGCGATGCAGCTCAAGGCCGTGCTGGCGCCGATGCTGATCGCGGCCGTGGGGATCGTGCTCTCGATCATCGGCATCTTCCTCGTGCGAACCCGTGAGGGCGCCTCGATGCGCGAGCTGCTCCGCTCGCTGGGCGTGGGTGTCAATTTCAGTTCGCTGCTGATTGCCGGCGCGACGTTCGGCATCCTCTACCTGCTGGGTATCCAGAACTGGCTCGGGCTGTCGTGCTCGGTCATCACGGGGCTCGTCGCCGGTATCATCATCGGGCAGGCTACCGAATATTACACTTCGCACTCCTATAAACCGACGCAGAAGATCGCCGGAAGCGCCCAGACCGGGCCGGCCACGGTCATCATCGCCGGGGTCGGGTCGGGCATGATCTCGACGGCCATCCCCGTCCTGACGATCGGTGCCGCGATTATCCTCGCCTATCTGTGCGCCATCGGCTTCGACATGGAGAATATGATGGCTCCGATGAATATGTCGCTGGGGCTCTACGGCATCGGCATCGCCGCCGTCGGTATGCTCTCGACGCTGGGCATCACGCTCGCCACGGACGCCTACGGCCCGATCGCTGACAATGCGGGCGGCAATGCCGAAATGAGCGGCCTCGGCCCCGAGGTGCGCAAGCGCACCGATGCGCTGGACGCGCTGGGCAATACGACCGCTGCCACGGGCAAGGGCTTCGCCATCGGATCCGCGGCGCTGACCGCACTGGCACTGCTGGCATCCTACATCGAGGAGATCCGTATCGGGTTGCTGCACAACGGCATCACGATGCTTGACCTGCCCAACGGCACCTCGCAGCTGGTCGAGAAGGCTTCGATCCTCGATTTCATGGAGTATTACCAGGTCACGCTGATGAACCCGACGGTGCTGATCGGCATCTTCATCGGCGCCATGATGTCGTTCCTGTTCTGCGGCCTGACGATGAACGCCGTGGGACGTGCCGCCGAGAGCATGGTGAACGAGGTGCGCCGCCAGTTCCGCGAGATCAAGGGCATCCTCACGGGCGAAGGCACGCCGGACTATGCCCGCTGCGTGGAGATTTCGACCCGCGGTGCACAGCGCGAGATGATGTTCCCCAGCCTGCTGGCCATCGTCGTGCCGCTAGCCGTCGGTCTCGTGTTCGGCGTGGCCGGCGTGATGGGCCTGCTGGTCGGCGGCCTCAGTTCGGGTTTCGTGCTGGCCGTGTTCATGGCCAATGCGGGCGGCGCGTGGGACAATGCCAAGAAGATGGTCGAGGAGGGGCATTTCGGCGGCAAAGGCTCCGAGTGCCACAAGGCCACCGTGGTGGGCGACACCGTCGGCGACCCGTTCAAGGACACTTCGGGCCCGTCGCTTAACATCCTTATCAAGCTGATGTCGATGGTTTCCATCGTCATGGCCGGGCTGACGGTGGCTTGCCACCTGTTCTGACCCATGTGACGATAAAGGCAATAAGAAAAGCCACCCGGGGAAGGTGGCTTTTTTTATGGCCTTGCAGCGGGGCTATTTCTTGCTCGCGCCGCTTTCGAGGATCGAGACGATGGAGTAGAGCGTGAAGCAGATGGCTCCGAAACCCGTCAGGACGCGTGCGGGGACGAAATATTTGGGTTCGGAGAGCGCCGCCTCGTAGAGGAATGCCGCGAGGAACAGGCTGGCCAGGGCCGTAAGCACCGGGATGATCGGGATGCGGTTGGCCAGCGGGAAATCGGCGTGCCAGATCTTTGCCAGCAGGATGACCTTGCTCGATATGCTCCAGCAGATCAGTGCCAGCCCTATGAGCACGAAGCCCACGAAGCTGATCGCCTCGCCCCGGAGCGTGAAGAGGAGGATCAGCCCCAGCACGAAGGCCAGGCCGCCCATCGCGAGCACCAGCCCCATCCACCGGCGGCGTTCTTCCATCGTATAGCTGCCCCGTGCCTGGCGTGCGATGCTGGCCACCAGCGCGAAGAGCGACGTACAGACGCAGGCGATGCCGAACATGACGCTTCCCGCCACGATATGCGCCGGGAGCGTTCCCAGCGCGAAGAGCAGGATGCACCACACCCATGCCCCGGCGGCTATGGCCGACACGATGAAGATCAGCAGCGAACTCTGCCCGCGGGTGAAGCCTGCGGGGTTGACCGAGAAGGTGCTGTCACCCGAGTTCTTGGGGATCAGGCTGAAACGCGTCGAGGAGGTGGCCGCCGTCGAGACGCACGCCGTGATGAGCCCCAGCCCGCAGACGACATGCCCCGTGACGAACGCCCCGGCC
>ERZ779750.800-NODE-800-length-10257-cov-3.63144_pt1 | contig 10257 bp, 9 predicted proteins | sample MGYA00511071_ERZ779750 | MGnify/ENA primary metagenome ERZ779750 (study PRJEB29588, sample SAMEA2153740) | human gut metagenome | biome: human gut; feature: human-associated habitat; material: faeces | place: Denmark | collected 2008/2010 ... | reverse complement strand
GGGGCGGGGGAGCAGCTAGAAAGCACGAGTATCGTGCGTTTTTGCGAATGTGCGTGGTTTGGTTCTGAATAGTTACATTATTCCTAGATTTATTTATAAAAACACAACAGGGGAGCTGGTATTTAGCCGGCTGAGAGTAGACTGGTAGTGTCTTGACCCATAACCTGATTTGGATAATGCCAACGTAGGATAATATCGCATGATTTTTAGGCGGATATACTCATTGGCGGTATATCCGCTTTTTGAATGTGTGGGTGATTATGAATAGTTGTAAAGAGATACAGATGAATAATTATATAGAAAAGCTTAAGTCACGCAGTCCTTTGATTCACAACATCACAAATATGGTTACTATCAATGATGTGGCCAATATTGAGCTGGCATGTGGGGCTAGGCCTATTATGGCTATGGCACCGCAGGAGATGGATGAGGTCACGGGTATCTGCGATGGGCTGAACCTGAATATAGGTACTCCTTCTGAGGAGCGCTTTGAGGCGATGCGCATTGCTGCGAGGATGGCAGCGAAAAAGAACATTCCTATTGTGCTTGATCTGGTTGGTGTGGGCGTGAGCCGCTTCAGGATGGATTTTGTGATGAGCCTGCTTGACGAGGTGCATGTGGATGTGATTAAGGGCAATTTGTCTGAGGTCAAGGCTGTTATGGAGCATGGCAGGTGCGATGGCGGCGTGGAAGTGACCGATACGGCAGCTGAGTCTGATGCAAAGGCGCTTGCGTGCAGGGCGGCCCTGCGATATGGTTGCATCTGTGTGATTACAGGTGAGACCGATTATGTGGCAGAATTATGTGATGAAGCTGATTGCTATGACAATAATGAAAGAAGTGTGATGTGCATCACAGGCGGCCATCCTATGATGAAGAGGGTGACAGGCACCGGATGTATGCTTTCAGGACTCATTTGTGCGTTTGTTGCGGCTGATTGCGATGATAAATACGGTGCAGTTACAGCAGCACTTAGCTGCATGAAGAGTGCAGGCGGGCTTGCTGCCTCTGATATGTCAAAGCACGGCAGAGGAACAAACAGCTGTTATTTCATTAAGCCCGGAAATGCTGCATACCGGGAAAGGCTGATTGATGCAGTATATCATATATGCAATGGTGATTATGAACAGATGTGAATATCGCTGTATGACAGACAATTGGTATGCAGGTTATGGGTCTTATATTTGGAAAACAACATGATAAGAGGTGAAAGGTATATATGAACAAAACTGATTTAAAGCTCTACGCTATAACAGACAGGCAGTGGCTACACGGAGCGATGCTTTCTGAGCATGTGAAGCTTGCAATAGAGGGCGGAGCCACTATGATTCAGATCCGTGACAAGGATATTCTGAGTACGGATTCTGATGCAGGGCTTAAGGATGAGTATAGTGAGGCTCTTGAGATAAAGAGAATCTGTCATGAGCACAAGGTGCCGCTCATCATCAACGATAACGTGCAGTTTGCAATTGATATAGATGCCGACGGAGTACATCTGGGTCAGGATGACATGAATCCGGCGGAGGCCAGAAAGCTTCTTGGAGCTGACAAGATAATAGGAGTCACGGCAAAGACCGTGGAGCAGGCAAAGAAAGCACAAGCTGATGGCGCTGACTATCTGGGAGGCGGAGCCGTGTTTGGCTCTACCACAAAGCTCAATGCAAAGCCTATGACAAAGGAGCTTCTGCGTGAAATCACGGCGGCTGTCGATATACCGGTTGTTGCAATCGGAGGCATAAATGCAGACAATGCGGTCACGCTAAAGGGCACAGGGATTGCAGGAATCGCAGTGGTTGGAGCGATATTTGCAAGCGCAGATATAAAGGATGCAGCCAGGAAACTTGCAGAAATATGCGACAAGATTCTGTAATCACAGTATGACAAACTGCTATAACTACAGTAATTAAACAATATTTTGAAAATACTGAACAGTTACGAGAAATCACAACATTCAGTAGAAAGGAGCGTAAATATGCATACAGCACTTACAATTGCGGGAAGCGATTCAAGCGGTGGCGCAGGCGTGCAGGCTGATTTAAAGACCATGCTTGCAAACGGTGTGTTTGGCGAGAGCGTCATCACGGCACTGACGGCACAAAACACCATGGGAGTTGATGCGGTGATGAATGTACCGGCTGATTTTATCGAGGCACAGATGAAGGCTGTTTTTACGGATATTTATCCGGATGCGGTGAAAATCGGTATGACATCATCGGTAGATACGATTGAGGCGATTGCCGCAGGTCTTGTAAAATATAAGGCAAAAAACATAGTTCTGGACCCGGTGATGGTCGCTACAAGCGGAAGCAGGCTGCTTGAGGAAAATGCAGCAAACACTCTGATGGAGAAGCTGTTTCCACTGGCTGACATCATCACGCCAAATATCCCTGAGCTTGAGGTGATATCAGGCAGACAGATTGGAAGCACAGATGACATCATAGAGGCATCAAAGGCTGTTTATGATAAATACGGCTGTCCGGTTTTAAGCAAGGGAGGTCATTTCACAGACACAGCATGTGTGTGTGACTATTTGTGGGATGGAAAGCGAATCATCACATTTGAGACCAAAAGAGTGGATAATCCAAACTCACACGGCACAGGCTGCACGCTTTCATCAGCGATAGCCAGCGGCCTGGCAAAGGGACAGCCGCTCGAGCAGGCTGTGGATAACGGCAAGCGATATGTCACGGCATGTTTAAAAGCCATGCTTGACCTGGGACACGGCAGCGGTCCTATGAATCATGGAGCGTTAATCTTGAAATAATTACTAATTAATAATACAAATAACAATAAGAACAGGAGAGTACAATGAGTAATTACACAACACAGATGGATGCCGCAAGAAAGGGCATCGTAACACCTGAAATTGAAAAGGTAGCAAAGAAAGAAAAGATGGATGTAGACAAGCTGATGGAGCTTGTTGCAAGCGGAAAGGTAGCTATTCCTGCTAACAAGCATCACAAGTCACTTGATGCAGAGGGCGTTGGAAGCATGCTTCGCACAAAAATCAATGTAAACCTCGGTGTGTCAAGAGACTGCAAGGACTATGATGTGGAGATGCAGAAGGTCATGAGCGCTGTAAAGCTTGGAGCAGAGGCTATCATGGATCTTTCAAGCCATGGCAACACACAGCCATTCAGACAGAAGCTTACAAGCGAATGTCCTGCAATGATAGGAACAGTGCCTGTTTATGACAGTGTTATCCACTATCAGCGTGATCTTGCAACACTTACAGCACAGGATTTTGTCGATGTAGTCAGACTCCATGCAGAGGATGGAGTGGACTTTGTCACACTTCACTGTGGAATCACAAGAAAAACGATAGACCAGATTAAAAAGCACAAGCGTAAGATGAATATCGTAAGCCGTGGAGGCAGCCTTGTATTTGCATGGATGTGCATGACAGGAGAGGAAAATCCTTTCTACGAGCACTATGATGAGATACTTGAAATCTGTGAGGAGCACGATGTGACAATCTCGCTTGGAGATGCCTGCAGACCGGGATGCCTGGCAGATGCAACAGATGTATGCCAGATAGAGGAGCTTGTAAGACTTGGAGAGCTCACAAAGCGTGCATGGGATCACAACGTACAGGTCATGGTAGAGGGACCGGGACATGTGCCGCTTGATCAGGTAGCAGCAAACATGAAGGTACAGCAGTCAATCTGTATGGGAGCACCATTTTATGTACTTGGACCTCTCGTAACAGATATCGCACCGGGCTATGACCACATTACAGCAGCAATCGGTGGAGCAGTGGCAGCAATGAACGGCGCAGCTTTCCTTTGCTACGTGACACCTGCGGAGCATCTTGCTCTTCCAAATGTGGAGGATACAAAGCAGGGAATTATTGCGTCAAAGATTGCGGCTCATGCAGCTGATATTGCAAAGGGAATACCGGGAGCCAGAGATATAGATGATAAGATGGCAGATGCCAGACGTGTGCTCGACTGGGATGCACAGTTTGCATGTGCGCTTGATCCGGAGACAGCTAAGGCTATCAGGGATGACCGTCTGCCTGAGGATGACCACAGCGAGGCATGCAGTATGTGCGGTAAGTTCTGTGCTGTGCGAAGCATGAACAAGGCACTTGCAGGAGAGTATATTGATATACTATAACTTTTTAGTACAGAAACGACTCGCAACTGTGAAGGTACTGAACAGTTACGGTATACTTTAAGGTGAGGTAGTAATGGAAAGTAAAAAGAACACTAAAAAAAGAACTCTTTCAATCAGAAAGATTGCCATGGCAGGAGTGCTTGTGGCAGTTGCTGTAGCAGGAAGCTTAATAAGCTTCCCTGTTGCCGGCAGCAAATGTGCACCTGTACAGCACATGGTAAATATATGCGCAGCAGTATTTTTAGGACCTGCATGGGGTGTCGGTGTGGCATTTTGTGCGAGTATTATCAGAAACCTGACAGGACTTGGAAGTCTCATGGCATTCCCGGGAAGCATGGTAGGCGCTCTGTGCTGTGGACTGATGTACAGATTCAGCAAAAAAATCATACCGACATGTATTGCAGAGGCGCTTGGCACAGGCATACTCGGAGGTCTGGCAGCGTATCCTCTTGCAAAATACGTGATGCTTATTCAGCCGGAAGGCATGTTTATATACATAGTGCCATTCCTTATCTCTACAGTGGCCGGAAGCATAGTGGCAGCAATTGTCATGCTGATTTTAAAGAAAAATGGCGCACTGACAGTATTTAAGGAAAATCTTGAGTAATATCCAGGACTATGGCTTTATAAGAAGCTTCATAAGCTCATCCTGACAGATAGACCTAGAGTAGTGATAGCCCTGAAAGCAGGTGACGTTGAACTGCCTGAGATAGCTCTCAAGGTTATCATTTTCTATACCTTCAATACATATCTTTAAGTCTGCGGCATTGGCAAAATTAATCATTCCGATTACAAGTGCCTGCTTCTTTTTCTCCTCGAGAATGTCTTTAACAAAGAACATATCTATCTTGATACCCTCTACAGGAAGCTCAAGCATCATCTGAGATGAAGAGCTTCCTGTGCCATAGTCATCCATAGTGATGTGGATTCCGGCTTCCCTGAATGCAGTGACGGTTTTCTTTATCATAGATATAGGCAGATCTCTGCATCGCTCTGTAATCTCTATCCATAGCTGTGAAGGTGGAAAATCATACTCTTTAAGAATTGCCAGAGTATCTTCCACAAAACATTCCTTTTCAAGCTGCTCTGAGGATGCATTTACATTGATGAAAAAGCCCGGTTTTATCTTTGCAAATTCACTGGCTGCGCTTATTGCAGTTCTCATGATATAATTTCCGAGCTCATACATAGCAGGGGTATCCTCAAGCCAGTCGATAAACAGTCCGGGTGGCACCGTGCCAAAAGGCTCCTTTTTCCAACGCACCAGAGCCTCAGCACCCATTATTTCACCATTGCAAGCCTTTACAATTGGCTGAAACTCTACAAAAAAGCCATCACAGCCATTGATAACCGACTGATGAATGATTTTCATGATATCTATATGCGAGCTGCCATTGAACCTGACCATATCATTGAAAAATAACAAATCAGGGCTGTGAAGCTCCTTCGCGCGGTCTAGAGTGTACTCCACCTTGCTGATGACAGTTGAGGTATCACCATCATAATCCTTGAGAATCAGACACGCAGCATATATATCAAACTCAAATTTAAAGCATTTAAAGAAATACATGGACTTTATTGTATCGGCAATTTTCTGATAGAAGGCCTCGGCCAAGGCACGGTCTGCTTCCTTTACCACAAATACAAACTTGCAATTATTCATATAGTAGGTAGCGGTGCTGCCATCCATCATGTAGATGAACTTGAGCGCAAGCTCACGCTGGATTGCAGTGTTGAAATTGGAACCATACAGTATATTGAACTCATCTATATGACCTATCTCCACCTCGATTATGGCTACAGACCTGTTTTCCATGATATAGCCGTTGATGTCTCTTTCAAACTTTGACTGACCATAAAGATATGTATATGGGTCGATATCCGGAAGAGTATTTTCGTTTCTGAGCACGAGGACATGGTAGCGATGTCCGTCATCACCGGTAAAAATGTCAGAATAAAATCCCATCATATATTCTTTGGTATGCTTTCCCATGCGGACATAAAATATATCATCCGTTTTTTCGCCATTTAAGCGATAGCGGATTTCCTGCTTATATTCCGGCAGGTCAACGTCGTTGACACAAGAGCTCAGCTGTTCAAAGAAGCAGGTATGCTCGCCGGCTTCAAAGCCGAAAAAATCAGCTGTCTTATCCGGTACGTATGATAAGTCATTATCCAGGTCGGTGATGATAGGATATATCCCGTCTGACAATTCTGAAATTTTATCAATAAATTCCTTGTATATCGTGTGTTCTATCATAAATTAAAACTCCATATGTGTATAATGCACAAAATTCTTTTATTATTATAGCATATGTATGCATTATATACAATAAGTTAGTTGGGCTCTGAAAATGATATTTAGGTATGAAGCATTAATATAAATTAATGATTTTAGTGTGTCATTTATATATTTGAAGGTATACTGATGACTGAAATATACCATCAGCTGCTTCAAATGCAACGTCACCATCATATTTGCCGGCAACAGAGCGGATGGATGACAGACCTATACCATAGTCGTCCCTCTTAGAAGAACGGTATTTTCCGTTTTGGATGGAAACATGTCCGTCAAAGCTGTTGTCCATAGTAATAATAAGTGTCTTATAGTGTACGTGGGCATGCAGTCGGATAAAGTGCGATGATTTCTCGTTCAAAGAATCAGAAGTATCCATGCGTCTGCAGGCTTCTATAGCGTTTTCTATCAGATTTCCAAATACCAGGCACAGGTCATTGTCCAAGGCCGCATCATCGGTTTCCGGAACAATAAGCTTTGTCTCAAGAGCGATATTTTCATTTCTGCATATGGCACTATAGTATGACAGAATGGAATTGACTACCCTGTTTTCGCAATAGCTTGCAGGCGCAGATGGTATGCTGTGGATCAGGGAATCCAGGTATTCATTCAGCTGTTTATTTTCAGTGTTTGCGAGGCCTTTTATTGCAACCAGCTGGTGACGCAGATCGTGGCGCTGCTTTTTAAAAAGCTGTTCGTTTGTTGTGATGAGCGAATTATATTTCTTCTGCTCCAACAGGGAATGCTCAAGGAGATTCATATCAAATATGAGCCTTTCATTCTCACGTTTTATACTGAGCATATCGCTTATATTAAGCCCCATTACAATTCCCATGATTATAATGAAAAGCAGAGTTCCAATCTGGTACAGCAATGACAATGAGGCCACAAATTTTAAATGATAATTGATTATCTCGGCACATGAAGCAAGTGCCAGTATGAATACCGGAACCATCAGCCGTTTTGCCCTGCTGTTTTGGCTGCGAACAGCCTCAAGGATGATGTATGCAGTCAGGAAGCAAAGTATGAGAGGCAAAATGACATGGAACACGTACATGCTCTGGGATAGTGCAACCGTACCGCTAAGCTGTAAGACACAAGCGACAAGGTCAAGCACGGTGAGGAGCTTCGCGATAACTATAATTGGCTTGTCATTCTTAAAACCAACTGCAAGCCTGCAGAAATACAGCAGTGGAATCATCTGCGAGAAAAGCCCTATAAAAGCACACAGATACAGCAGTGTAGGGTTTTTGATTATGACACCTGTGTAGTTGCACTCGCCGATAGACCACATGCCGGCCATGAGTGAGAAGAATCCAAAATGAAATATCATCTTGCAAACCTCTTTATCGTAGCATAAAAGCATCAGTGAGATAAATATAAACAAAACACCTGCGGCAAGCTCAAGCAGTGCTATAAAGAATGACCATTTATTCAGCTTTAACAGAGTGAAAAATAAGGATTTGTATGCTCCGTAGATAGGAGAATATACCGTAAGAGAGCTTCTGGTAACTGGAGACAGATACTCTATGCGAAGCTCTGTATCACCCGAATGACCGTCAGTGCCTATCAGGTACCCCTCGGTTGCGGGATCCTTCATATAGGATGGATAGTTTTCGGTCCTGCCAAACTCATATATGAGTTCATCGTCCAGATAGACCTTCGCAGGGGAATAGACAGTTTTTATGTAGATTGGATCATCCTTGTTCAGGTCGATATGTGTGGTGACGGTGACATGTGTGCGCGGCGAAAGGTGCTTAAAGGTATGTGGAAATGTGATTTCTTCTTTATCTGAATCCGAGCCATCCACTACAGCATAGGCAGAACTTACGATAGTGGCTTCAGGATAGCTCGCCTGGCTCATAATCATGTTTTTTGAGGAAAGAAGCAGTATGCAAATCAGTGTAAGCAGTATAATTGTCAGATAGGGAATATTTCGTATAGCGCTAATTTTTTTCATAATCCGGGCTCCTTGCAGTGTATTACTTTTGACAGTCTAGCTCATATCAAATCAATAGGAAAGTGCCTTATTTAAGCCCTCTGGTGTGCTCAAAGTAGTATCTCTCCAGAGCTTTTTTGGCTTTGCCGGAGAGCTCTCTCATGATAGGGATATTTGTGTCATCGGCCATCACGAAGCATTTGAGTGAAGTATCAATGCGTGTGACATACGACAGGTTTACCGCGTAGCTTTTGTGCGGCAGAAAAAACAGCTCAGCGGGCAGCTGATCTGAAAGCTCTGAAAGCTTCTCATAGCAGCTGATTTCCTCATTTTCTTTTAAATGTATGAAAATCTGCCTGGCTCTCTGCTCTATGTACATGATATCAGAAAGGGCAAGCCTCTCCATACTCTTGTTTCTCTTCACATAAAGAGATGGGGCATCGGATTTCTTCAGCATGGCAAGGTGAAGAATGTTACTTAGCTCAGCTGCCGAAACCGGCTTTTCGATATAGCCGATGGCAGACAGCCTGTAGCTTTCCAAGGCATGCTCCGTGCTTGTTGTGATGAAAGCAACCGGGATATCGGCATCTGTCTCACGGATTATGGAGACAGCCTCGATGCCGGTCATGGAATCTTTCATGTATATATCCATGAGCAGCAGGTCATACTTTCCGTACTCATATGAGGCAAGAAAAGAATCTGCATCCGTAAAGACAGTGTATGTATTTTGGATATCGCTGTGGTTGAGAATATCACAAAGCAGCACGGTCTCTGCAGCTTCGTCCTCGCATACAGCTATATTAAGTGTTTGTGGCATGTTTATTCCTCTGTAGAATGTGAATGATTATAAATAATCATAATATAATATGAAATAAATATCAAATAAATATTGCTATTAAATATCCGAAATGCTAATATAATTATCAGCAGTTTATTAATTATTTTAAGGAGGTTTCAGTTATGAAATACTGTACAAATTGTGGCAGGCAGTTAGCTGATGATGAGGTATGCACATGTCGTCAGCAGGCACAGCCACAGGCACCAAATCAGACACAGGACAACAATGCACAGGCAGATAATGCAGCACAGCAGGCACAGTTTAACGGACAGCCGCAGGGCAGCGCACAGGGACAGTTCAACGGACAGCCACAGGGCAGTGCACAGGGACAGTTCAACGGACAGCCACAGGGACAGTTCAATGGACAGCCACAGGGCAGCGCACAGTCGCAGGCGTTTGATAACTTCACACAGCAGGTGAGTGCAGCAGGACAGCAGCTGCAGAATGACAAGAATGTGGCATCTATTATCACATTCTACAAGGGTCTTGTTAAGAAGCCGGCACAGGCTGCAGCAGACTTTGTAAAGAATGCAAATATGGCATCAGGCTTTATATTTATTGGCTTATTTGCCATAGTAGAGGTAGTGCTGTCTGTAGTATATCTGTTATCAAGCGTAATTGGCAGCATAGGCGGCTTTGGATTCTCATTTTACCCGGCGAGCTTCTTTGAGGGAATCTTCTCAGGAATCGTAGGAGAGGCAGTGAGAGTACTCATTCTGGCAGCAGTCATTCTGGTTGTATTAAACGCAGTGCAGAAGGATAAAAAGGTGACATTTGCACAGACACTTTCAGCAGCATGTCTGTATGATGCAGTATACCTTCCGATTATCCTTGTGGCAGCAATCATCGACATAATCCCATTCCAGTTCTTTGGCAATGTGAGCGGCTGGCTGCATACATTTGCTGGTGTAGTAGGATATGTAAGCATATTCTTTGGAGTAAGGGCAATAGAAGAGGATGACAACAAGCTTCCACTTGTGTGTGGACTGGCATTCCTTGCAACAGCCATTGGTTCAACAATTGTAAATGCTATTTTCTAATTTAATATTTGATTTAACATATCTG
>ERZ779750.775-NODE-775-length-10516-cov-7.11834_pt1 | contig 10516 bp, 8 predicted proteins | sample MGYA00511071_ERZ779750 | MGnify/ENA primary metagenome ERZ779750 (study PRJEB29588, sample SAMEA2153740) | human gut metagenome | biome: human gut; feature: human-associated habitat; material: faeces | place: Denmark | collected 2008/2010 ... | reverse complement strand
CTTATCCGCGTTCGGTATCGGGGGACAGCTGCGGCGGACAATATACCGACTGCGTCTGTCCGGCCGGGGTTGACGAAGGACAATACGGCTGCGCCGAATATTATCCTTCTCCATGTTCCTCGGTCTGCAAGGTGGCCTACTCCGACAACTGCCATATCCGCAGCGAGGTTATTTCGAGCTGCCCAAACAATGCAGACTGTTCCTACTTCTCCGACTGCTCTTCCAAAATTCAGAGCTGGAGCTGCAATCCCGGTTATATACAGTCAGGAAACAGCTGCATAGACCCCTGTGACAACCGTACCGCTGTCATTTCGAGCTGTCCGAGCAACGCAAACTGTTCTTACTTCTCCGACTGCTCTTCCAAAATCAGTTCCTGGTCTTGCAATTCCGGATATGAAAAATCAGGAAATTCCTGTGTTCAGAAAACCAAAACCTGTTCTGATTACGGTCTCTATTCATCTCCCAGAACCCCTGTCAGAAGTTGGGATTGTACCTATGTAACCCGGAACGGATTAGGCTGTTATGATTGTGTAAAGGCTATTTCCAGCACGGGCTGTCCGTCCGGTTACAGACAGACGAATTGCAGCGGCATGAGTTGTTGCTGCGGTGCCGGACAAAGCTGTAGTGGCGGGGGAATAAGATGTATGTGTCAGATGAATCCGAATTTATAAAAATGGCAAAGGTAAAATTCCCGGTTATCTGCCGGGATTTTTACCAATCGGATTTTGCTGTTTTTATTGGACAAAATATTGACTTAATAAGGTGGTTCTGTTAAGGTTAAATAAGAACAACAACAGGAATAACGCCATGAGTCTGCGGCAGAAAGCGGAGAATATAAAAGGAATCAAACAAGGTATGCGCAAAGCCGTATTAGTCGGTTTAGCTTCATTGGTTACGACGACGGCGCTTGGCGAGGAAAAAAGGGAATGAGAAGCGTCGTCTGATAATGCAAAAATTCCTGCCGGTCAGGTTGCCGAAAGCAAGACAGACTGTGCCTGTTATATTAACAATCTGCTTCTTGACGTTGAATCCCCGGTTTCGCAAATATATAAAGTCAGCCGCAACAAGGCTTTTTATTCGCCTTACCTGGACGGCGGTGCCGGCGGCATTGTCTTTACCCGGTTCCATATCAGTGATGCCGATGCTTTTGGCAATGCCAACAATACTTATCCCGAAAAATTTTCCAAAGCATTGCAGGATTTTGCGTCACGAGCTAAAAATTTTGGTTATAAAGGCGAAATCAAAAATCTGGACGATGTAGCGCGTTGTCTGGCTTCTTATGTCGACAGCAGTCGGAAAAAAGACCGTTACATTGGCGAGGCTCTGTCGCAGAACTATGCGGACAGCGGGCTGCAGGCGGCTCAGAACCTGAAAAAAACCGTTGCCGAGTTGAACGAGGCTAATCTTAAAACGGCAAAACACGAGCAGACGCACGCTTCCAACGGCCAATACATGAAAGCGATTAATACCGGCGACGTCCTGCTGACGCCGGGCGGCATTTATTTGGCGCGTATGGCCGACGAACTGCGGGCGCAGATAAAAGGCGGCAATATTCAGGCGTCCGAAAGCGGGCTTGAACGTTTTTTCGCCGATTTCGGCGCCGGATATTATGAACAGTATACGTCGGATATTCTCCAAGATGCGTCTTATAACCGTATGTTTGCCTATGCTTTGAACGAAGAACGGGCGGAACGCCGTATTCCGGCCGAGATTAACAATTCGCTGCTTGGTTTTGAAATGGAGGGCGTTGATAGCAGGGGCGAAACACACACAATCAACGGCGTGGAAACTTCCCGGGGATTTGTTTTCTTCGGCGGCGAAGATGTTTCGTCGGTTAAAATGAAAAACGGCCGCGTCCTGCCGCTGAACTGTCTGACTGACGCAGACGGCCATGCTCTGAAGGACGACAACGGCCAAAAAATACCGGCGCGGGTAATTTATAATGACGGCAATTTTACTGTTGCCCTGACGGGAAGCGTTTTGACAACCAAAGACATGGATAAAAACCTGAAAGAAGCTCTGCGGTACCTTTTGCGCGATTTGGAACCTTCCGTGCAGAAGATGGTTTTGAAAGCGCTGGACGGACATTGTCGTGCCGATGCTGACAAACTGACCGGAGCGTTGCTTGGCGATTATGATACTCTGATGAAAATGCGCGCCGAAACCGCTAAGGAGAACATTGCCGCGGATCTGCAGTATATTCGCGAGAAGAGAGCCGGTTTTTTGCAAAAGGCAGAGGAAGAAAAATATGCCGGCATGAATTTGGTGCGGATTGCTTCGCCGCAGGATGACGCTTTGCAGCTGACGCCGGCAATGTTCCGGCCGTTGTCAGCGGAACGGAAATAAAGAAGTTTTTAAGCGTGTCCGGCTTTGGCGACCAGCCGGGACAGGTCAATGCCGAGCGATTCGATGGCTTTTTGCCATTTTTCTTCGTCCTTGGTTCTGAAAACCAGCTCCGGCGTCGGATTGGCTACCAGCCAGCTGTTGTTGACGATTTCGTTTTCCAGCTGCTGCGGCGCCCAGCTGGCGTATCCCAGCGCAATCAGGTTTTCTTTCGGCCCGGTGCCGAAAGCAATGTCGGTAATGATGTCAATTGAGGACGAAACCGCGATTTTGTCGTCGATTACCACAGTGTCGGGTTTGATATAATCGGTTGAATGCAGGACGAAACCGCGCACTTTTTCAAGCGGCCCGCCCTGATGGAGGTCAATGGGTTCGATGGGATGTATCGTATTGATCGGAAGTTGGTTAGCCAAATCAGCAAAGGAGAATTCTTTGATTTTTTTGTTCACAACGAAACCCATTGCCCCTTCTTTGGAGTGCGAGCAAATATAAATCAGCGTGCCGGCAAACCGCTCGTCGTCCATATTCGGCATGGAAACAAGGCATTTCCCGGTAAGATATAAATCGCATTTGTCTGCCATTGATTTTAATACCTGCATAATTACTTTTTATTTACCCAACAGTGCTAGTATAACATATAATTAAGTAACTTAAAAATATTTTTTAAGGGGCGGGCCGTAATTTATGAAAAATTTTTGGATGTCAGTATTGCTTGCCGCCGGTTTATTGCAGGCCGGTTCGTGCCTTGCCGCCGATACGCCTCAGCCGCAGCCGGCGCCGGTCGAAAGCGCGGACGGGGGACTTACTTTTCCGCAGACGGTCAGCAATATGATCGCCGTCGGAAAGTATTTTGATGAAAAATATCCCGATGCCGCAATTGACGAAGACTTTTCCGAAGACGTGGCCGAGAAGTTTCCAAACCTTACCACGCAACAGGTTTTTGACCGGGAAGAAACCATCCGCTTTTGGATAAAGGTTTATCGCGCCGGCAAGGCAATGTATGAAGCCGTCAAGGCCAAAATGCTGCTTCCCGAGGAACCTCCTTTGATTGTGCCCGAAGACCAGTACGACCTGCCCAAAGAGCGCGAATATATTGAGTCGGACGACATGGTTGTTGTGGAAGACTTTAAGAAGGTTCTGTCTTACGGAAGCAATCCGCGCGATTTTGAAGCCTATGCCGCCAAACTTGAGCGAGACCGCGAAAAGGAAGGGAAAAAATCCGATTTTGCCAAATTGAACGGCATGCTGAAAAAGCTTGAATGGAAAAAACTGCCTTTTTACGGCATCATTTACGACGATCCGTTTACCGGCAAGCTCGGCAGCGGCGAATGGATTAAGGCGGACGGGGTTGAAATGCGGCTGATTGCCGAATACAGCACTGTAAACGACCGAAAGGATATCCGGGCGGGCATTCATTTTGACCTTGAAAAAGACTGGTTTGTTTTGGCGCAGAACTATAAGGGATTTCAAAAGCCGCGCTTTTCTTTTGAAGGATCCGAAAATCTGGCCTCTGCCGAATATTTTTATCCCGTGCCGCTGCGTCTGTCGGCCGATAACGGCGAAAGCGCCGCCGTCTGGCAGCGGAACTTCATGCTGCCGCTGCAGCTAAGGCTCAAAGACGCTTCACAGCCGTTAAAGCTCAAGGCCGGCGCCGATTTTACGCTTTGCAGCCTGCAATTGGAATGTCGTCCCGTGCATATAGACGCGGAACTGGATCTGCAGGCCGGCGAGGGTTTCTATTCTTCGGTAAATAACTTCATCGTTCAGAGCTTTAATTTTCTGCCTCGGGACAAAACCCCCGTGTTCAGTCTCGAAAAGGCCGTCGTTGATGAAACCGGCCAAAACGGAAGTCAGGTTTTGCGTCTTGAGTTTGATGCCGACGAGGAGCTGGACAATTTTGACGTCTATGTCGAAGGTTCGGATAATATTGCCTTTCGGCGGCCACGGCTGGCTGTCGGCGATTTTGGCATTACCGCGCGTGTCGAACCGCAAAATCCCGGACAGGAACTTGCCGGCAAAACTTTTGAAATTACCGCCCGGCTGAATAATATGACGTTTTTGCGCAAAACCGTAACTGTCGAAAAGGCGTCCGTCTTTGACTACCGTTCCGGCAGTTTGTCGCTGACCTTGCTGCTTACGGCGGTTTTGGGCGGCTTTATTCTCAATTTCATGCCCTGTGTTTTTCCGGTCTTGTCGCTGAAGCTTCTGTCTCTGACCCGTTTCGGCGCCGGACGTCCGGAAAATCTGCGCCGCAATTTCATATATACGGTTTTGGGAATTTTTGTGGCTTTTGAAGTTATTGCGCTGTTTTTGAGCCTGTTGAAACTTGCCGGGCACGGTATCGGCTGGGGTATGCAGTTTCAGAATCCGGGTTTTCTTGTCGTAATGATTTTTGCTGTTGCCGTTTTTATGTCCGTTGTCTGGGGATTTGTCGGTGTCCGTTCGCCGCAGTGGCTGGAAAACAGGCTGTCTTCTGCTGAAGCGCGTGAAAAACTGCCGCATTTGCTTACCGGCATGCTGGCTGTTTTTATGGCCACCCCCTGTACGGCGCCTTATTTGGGAACAGCGGTCGGATTTGCATTGGCCGGTACGGTTGCCGACGTCTGGCTTGTTCTCAATGCCGTTGCTCTGGGGCTGTCGCTGCCTTATCTGCTGGTGATGGCCTGGCCGTCGCTGGCCGCGGCTTTTCCGAAACCGGGAGCGTGGATGGAGCGTCTGAACAATATCATGGGCTTTATGTTGTTTCTGACGCTTTTGTGGCTGTTGAGCGTTCTGTTTGCACAGGCGGGATTCTGGCCTGTCTTTCGTCTCGGTTTGTATCTGGCGGTTTTCCTTTTCGTCCTCTATTACCGCCGGGAAGCGCTCGACGCTGTTGACGGTTCGGATTTCGAGCCGGAAATCAAAACCCGTGTCGTCCGTCTTTACAATCGCAGTATTTTATCGGTGTTGTTCTTTATTTTTGCCGTGGCCGCTGTCGACGTTGTGACGCATTTCAACAGAGCGCAGGAGGAACGGACGGCGGAACGGGCCGCATATATCGATTATGACGCGATTTCGTCCAAAATCCGTGCAGGCAGAACGGTTGTCGTTGCCGTCGGCGCCGATTGGTGCCTGACCTGTAAGTATAATGAAGCCGTTGTTTTCAACAATGCCATTGTCGAAAACCTGCTCAAAAACAGCAATACCGAATTGATAGAGGTTGATTGGACGTCATATAATCCGGAGGTTTTGGCTTTTATGAAAAAATTCGGCCGGCAGGGGCTGCCCTTCTATGTGGTCTTTTCACCGATGGTGCCGGACGGAATGGTTATGCCCGAAGTCCTGAGCGAACGGACGTTAAGTAAAATTCTTCGCAGCATATCCGACTAGGCGCAGTTGAAATAGCGCCCGAAAATCTCTCTGATAAACCCCTTGGGTTTCCGGTCCAGAAAAACGGACGGCTGCACATGGAGCCGTTTCATGGCGGCGGCGTTGAGTTTGGCTTCTTTCTCGGTAATGATGTCTTCTCTTTTCAGGCCGTAGATTTTGCCGCTGACTTTCGGCAGCTGGCTGAGTCTGATTTTTCCGCCGTGCCACATGACGCTGCCCCGAACCTCAACACGGCTCAGGTTCATGTCTCTCATCGGAACGATCGTAATATTTTTTTCTACGACGATTTTTTCTTTTTCAGTGTGAAAATGCCCGCAGGCGTTGTGCGACAGAAACTGAACGATATTTTCCGGCATCGGCAGATCGCCGCTGATGCCGTGGGTTGTTACGGGAAGTTTGTCATAAGAGGAAATCAGCGGTTCTGCCGCCGTATCGTTGTTGAAACGAAACTGTCTGGCTCTGACGCGGCTCCAGTCCAGACCGGCGACAACATTCCTGCCGTCTGCCGTAACTCTGCCGTTGATGAGTTTGGTACGGGTTTTTTCGTCATAACTCTTCTGGCTCTCCAGAAGCTGTCCGCTTGCAATCAGGTAGTCGAAAAATTCACGGACGCTCTTACATTTCTTGTTGTTCAAATCCATTGACCGCCACCGTAATTGTTCTTACTGGACAAATAGTAGCAATATTGTGTCTAATTGTCAAATATTTTCGAAAAAAAGTTCTTGATTCTGAAACCAATATATTGAATTTTACTGATTTTTCAGAGATGATATTGCATCACGCGCCAGCTTGTCGACACGTTCGTTTTCAGGATGTCCGTTATGCCCCTTGACCCAAACCCAGCGGATTTCGTGTCGGCCGGCCAGCGAGTCGAGTTCCTGCCAGAGATCAATGTTTTTGACCGGGGATTTTTTGTTGCTGGTTCGCCAGTTGTTTTTCTTCCAGTTCGGAAGCCATTGGGTAATGCCGTCCATAACGTAGCGGCTGTCGGTATAAAGCGTAATGTTGCACTCTTTTTTCAGCGCTTTCAGCGCCTCGATGACTGCCGTCAGTTCCATGCGGTTATTGGTGGTTTCCGCTTCTGCGCCACTCAGTTCCTTTTCTGTGTCCCTGTGCCGCAGCAGGGCGCCCCAGCCGCCGGCTCCCGGATTTCCGGAGCAGGCTCCGTCGGTAAAAATTTCAACCCGTATCATCTTTTACTCGCTTCTGAAATATTCGGCAAAGAACTCCTGTTCCAACAGGGCAATGTCTTCACCTTCGCGCATTGCTCTGGCCACGAAGGAACGCAGCTTGTTTTTCGGAATATATACGCGGAAGTCTTTGGGTGCGGCATGGTCGGCGCCGATAACCCCGTCCATCAGAAAGTCTTCTTCGCTGTAGGGCGAGAGGATGATCGTCACATTGGCAAAACGAATGACGCCGCGCGGCGGCAGCCGCAAATCCGGCCGCGTAATCAGGTTCAGCTGTCCCTCGATGCCGGGAATGGAGTCCATTTGGTTGTAGTTGGAAAAGCGTACTTTGTTATACTCTCCGCCTTTGCCTGTCGAAGAACAGGAAAGGTACAGCTCGCGTGCAATAACGTTGCTGTCGTTTTCGCCGCAGATGGAGAAGCTCAGCCGCAGATATTTCTCAGGCGGATTGTCCAGCGACGGCGGATAAACCATATCTTCGACCGCGTTGTCCAGAACCTCCAGATTCTTGTCGGCAATAATCAGCTCGACATTTGGCTGCGGGCGTTTTCCGAACATTCCCGCAATAACCGAATACGGCGCCGGCACGTTGTTGGAACCGGAGCGGATATAGATGTTGTTGCCCATGGTCGTCATCAGGGGAGCCAGTTCCGATTTCGGAATGTAGGTGGCGACAAAACCGTCGCCGTTCTTGTCAACGCTGATAATATGATTGCGCACGCGATTGTGGCTCGGAATGGTGCAGCCGGAAATGGCGTTCTCCAGCCAGCTTAGAAAACGGTGCACGTTCCTGACTTTAACTTTTGCCTTGGCAACGTCGCCGATGTCGCAGTCGCGGCTGCATTCCACGCCCCAGACGATGACGCCGCCTTCCGAATTGCCGAAACCCGAAATGCCCTTGGCCAGATTTTTTCTGTCGTCCTTATGCAGGCTGGTGCCGTTTTTTCCGGTCGAAACGGCCTGTTTAAAATCCAGAAACAGTTCCTCGGTTTGCAAATTGACGATAAAATCGTCAATGGCATCTTCCCCGAAATAAATCAGCTTTTGAAAAATATCTTCGGCGCGGGACATGTTTTTTCTCCCAGAAACTTAAAAACGGTCTTTCTCTTTTACTGAGTTTACATGATGAATCTTAATTTTGTCATAATGCTTTTTCAGTTCGGCCAACAAGCCTTCAACCAGTTCCTCTGGAGCCGAAGCGCCGGCACTGATGCCGAGGCTGCCGCCGATTTCGGCAAAGTCAAGTTCTGCCGCGCCGTCAATCAGAAAAGCCTTTGCTGCGCCGTTTTTCAAGGCTGTTTCTCTTAATTGTCTCGAATTTGAGGAGTTGGCCGAGCCGATAATGACGACGACGGCGGTTTTGGAGGCCAGAGCCTTGACCGCGCCTTGACGGTTGGTCGTGGCAAAACAGATGTCGCTTCGGCTCATCGCCAGCAGATTTTTGAATTTTTTCCGCAGAATGCCGATAATTTCCGCCGTATCGTCTACGGACAACGTTGTCTGAGTCACAAAGCCGACGGTCGCGTCCTCGGCCAGGGCAAGCTGCTCCGCTTCTGCGGCGGAACAGATGACATGCGCTTTTTCGGGGTGTTTGAGCTGGCCGACCGTTCCGATGATTTCCGGATGGTTTTTCTTGCCGATGACGACGATTTCGGCGCCGTCTTCTTCCAGCCGGGCAATCTGCCTGTGTACTTTGGCTACCAGCGGACAGGTAGCGTCAAGAACCGTCAGGCCGCGGCGTTCGGCTTCTTCGGAAACGTTCCGTCCGACCCCGTGTGCCGAAAACACGACCGGACGCCCGTCGGGAACCTCTGCCAGTTCGTCAATGAAGACGGCGCCCTTGGCGCGAAGATTTTCAATCACAAACTTGTTGTGGACAATCTCGTGCCGCACGAAAACCGGTGCCCCGTATTGTTTCAGCGCCTCTTCAACAATACCGACCGCCCGCCGTACGCCGGTGCAGAAACCGCGCGGTTCGGCGAGATATACGTCCAAAGTCCGTTCGTTCATGATCTTAAAGCTTAATCAGTTGCTGCAACTGCTCATAATCGGGATATTTTTTCAGCGAGCCGAGCAGGGCGTAGGTCGGTTTGGAACTGAAAATTCTGGTGGCCGTATCCCGAATGTCATCCAACGTGATGTTCTCGATTTTTTCAACCATTTCCTTAATCGGCAGAACCCGGTCAAACAACAGCATCTGCCTGGCAATGACTTCCGAAGTGGAAGACGAGCTTTCCAACGCCATCAGCATACTGGCCTTAATCTGCGCTTTGGCACGGTTGAGTTCCTTAATGTCGACTTTGTCGTAACAGACTTTTTTAATTTCCTGCGCCACGACCGGAAGCAGTTTTTGCAGCTCGTCGGCCGTCGTTCCCGCATAAATGCCGGATATGCCCGTCTGCGTATGCGAATTGGCAAATCCGTATACCGTGTAAACCAGTCCGAGTTTTTCGCGGATTTCCTGAAACAGGCGCGAAGACATGCCGCCGCCGAACAGGGTCGAGAAAATCATGGCCGGATAATAATGGTCGCTGTTGTAGTCAAAACCTTCAAAGCCCAAAACCACATGCGTCTGTTCAATATCGCGCTTTTCGACATAAAAGCCGCCGACATATTTCTGCGGTTGTGCCGTAAACGAAACGTCAGGCTGCAGGCCGCTCAGGCGCTGTCGGCACATTTCGACGAATTTTTCGTGTTCAAGATTGCCGACCGCGCAGACGACGATGTTTTCGGCTGCATAGTTGGTTTTCAGATAATTTTGCAAAGCCTGTCCGTCGAAGGAACGAACCTTTTCGGCCGGTCCGAGAATGCTTCTGCCCAGCGGCTGGTCAGGAAAGGCTTTCCCCTGAAAATAGTCAAAAATAATGTCGTCCGGGGAGTCAATTGTCTGTTTGATTTCCTGCACGACCACTTCGCGCTCCTTAACCAGCTCTTCTTCGGGAAAGGTCGGATTGAGGATAAGGTCGCTGATGACGTCCAGCGCCAGTTCTGTGTCGTCTTTCAGCATTTTGGCGTAAAAGGCCGTAAACTCGCGCGACGTATAGGCGTTGTTCTGTCCGCCGACATTCTCGATTTCTTCCGAGATTTGCAGCGAAGTGCGGTTTTTTGTGCCCTTAAAGACCATATGTTCCAGAAAGTGGGAAATGCCGTTAATCTTTTCGTCTTCATAGGCGGAACCTGTTTTAATCCAGATGCCCAGCGAAACGGTTTCGGTGTTTGGGCGGGAGCAGGTAACAATTCGTAGTCCGTTGTTCAGGGTAGTCAGTTGTGTCTGCATAAAGAGTTCCTTAGTCAAATTTGTATTTACTAAAATTATATAGGTAGTATATATTGATAAAAATTTATTGCAATAGTTCAGAACAAAGGAGACACAAGTTATGGAAACACCGAGATTTGCCGTTGTCTTGTCGGGTTGCGGCGTTTTTGACGGCAGCGAAATCCACGAGGCCGTCTGCGCGTTGCTGGCGATAGACGAAGCGGGCTGCGCGTATCAGTGCTTTGCGCCCAACACCTGGCAGGCCAAAACCGTCGACCATTTTACCGGCGAAGCCTCCGCCATTGCCGGCGACGCCGACAACCGCAACGTTCTTGCGGAATCTGCCCGACCCACCCGC
>ERZ779750.770-NODE-770-length-10553-cov-3.60964_pt1 | contig 10553 bp, 8 predicted proteins | sample MGYA00511071_ERZ779750 | MGnify/ENA primary metagenome ERZ779750 (study PRJEB29588, sample SAMEA2153740) | human gut metagenome | biome: human gut; feature: human-associated habitat; material: faeces | place: Denmark | collected 2008/2010 ... | reverse complement strand
ATTTTTTCGGAAAATTAATTAAATATTTTTCCTTAAAAAAAAAAAATAAACCCGCCTGCTTTTATAAAACACCTTTATAAAAACAAGCGGTATCAATTTTATCTATCGTATATACATCCTGGCCTCATAAGGTCTGAGCACTGACATATCAGAGGTATCCTTATAATTTGAAATCAGCACCTCCATGCCCTCACACTCCTTTGCAAGCGGCATTGGTATCTCCTTGTCAAAGAAATTGCACACAACAATCATGGTTTTTTCTTCATTCTTTCTGCTGTATGCAAAAATATTCTCATCATCCTCAAGTAAAAGTGTGAATTTACCATCAACAAATACCGGATAATCCTTTCTCAGCTGAACAAGCTTCTTGTAGCAGCTAAAGATTGAATCAGGGTCATCCACCTGTGATTTGGCATTTATTTTGTCGTAATTGTCATTTACCTTTATCCAAGGTGTTCCTGTGGTGAAGCCGGCATTTGCCGAGTCATCCCACTGCATAGGCGTCCTTGCATTGTCACGGCCCTTTGCGTAAATGGACTTCATGATTTCATCCTTTGAGTATCCTTTTTCAAGGCGCTCATGGTACATGTTTATGATTTCACAGTCCTTATAATCCTCGATATCATACTGTACATTTGTCATGCCCAGCTCCTCGCCCTGATAGATGTATGGTGTACCCTGCATGCCGTGCAGCAATATAGCAAGCATCTTTGCAGATTCCACTCTGTACTCCCTGTCATTGCCCCATCTTGACACGATACGCGGCAGGTCATGATTGTCCCAGAACAGACTGTTCCAGCCACAGTTGTAGAGCTCATTCTGCCAGTGAGCCATTATCTTTTTGAGCTTTTTAAACGGAAGCGGTGCAAGGTCCCATTTCTCGCCGCCCTCCTTCTGGTCAAGCCCTATGTGCTCAAACTGGAACACCATAGAAAACTCGCTGCCATCCGGATTGCTGTAAAGCTTTGCACGCTCTGTGTCTGCGCCCCATGCCTCACCCACGGTAATCAGGTCGCCCTTCTGGAATGTCTCCCTGCTCAGTTCCTTAAAATATTCCTGAAGCCTTGGTCCGTTTATGGTGATTCTCTTGTCCGGCTCTTTTGCTATCTGGTCGATTACATCAAGTCTGAAGCCGCCGACTCCCTTGTCCATCCACCAGAGAATCATATCGTAGATTGCTCTTCTGACCTTTGGATTCTCCCAGTTTAAATCCGGCTGCTCCGGTAAAAACTGATGGAAATAATACTGTCCGATTTCCGGCACATATTCCCATGCGCTTCCACCGAAACAAGCCTTCATATCACTTGGCGGCACGCCTTCATCTCCATCTCTCCAAATATAGTAGTCATGGTATGGATTGTCCTTGCTCTTTTTAGCCTCCTTGAACCACCTGTGCTCGTTTGAAGAATGATTTAAGACAAGATCCATCATAATCCTTATATTGTGCTTCTTTGCCTCGTTTATGAGCTCCTCCATATCATCGAGACTGCCAAACGTCGGATCAATATCCCTGTAATCCGAAATGTCATAACCGTTGTCCGCTGGCGGGGATTTGAATACCGGCGAAAGCCATATTGCATTGATTCCAAGCGTCTCAAGATAATCAAGTCTTTTGATGATACCCTGTAAATCACCAAAGCCGTCTCCGTTAGAATCCTGAAAGCTCTTTGGATAAATCTGGTAAACTACCGCCTTTTTCCACCATTTTTCGTTATTGTTTTTGCTCATTATGCCCTCCTTGTCTCTTCATTATCTCTTTTCGTTATCTCTTTTTGTTATCTCTTTTAGCTGCCTCTTTTTGTAAAAATTCAGCCTGGTTTCTTTAATGCTATATCAAATTATGCTATTTTACAAGCGCCACCAAAACCTCACAGCTTTCAAGCTTAAGCTCGGATGCTCCCACTGAAACAGTGCTCTTTTCAGCATCATTTGTGTTGGACAAAAGCACCTTTTTCACACTGCCATCAAGCCTGATTTGTGCCTCTTTACTGCCAAAATTTGCCACAACCAGCACGCGCTTATTTTCATCCTCTCTGTAATAAGCCATGATGCCATCTGTATCCTCATATGCCGGAACACATCTGCCGTAGGTGAACAACTCCTTAAATTCATCTGACTTTCTGAGTGCCACAAGCCTTCTGTAATAGTTCAAAACAGATGAAGGATCCTTTTCCTGCGCCGCAACATTGATAGCCTTATAGTTTTCATTGACCTTAAGCCATGGCTTTGCTGTGGTAAAACCGGCATTTGCCTCATCACTCCACTGCATAGGTGTCCTTGCATTATCCCTGCTCATCCTTCCACAGGCTGCAAGTGCCTGCTCCTTGGATAAGCCTGCTGCAAGTGCTGCCTTGTACTGATCCTTTGTGCTGATATCGTCATACTCATCTATACTGTTCCATTTTGCATTTTGCATACCGATTTCCTGTCCCTGGTATATAAACGGAATGCCTCGAAGCAGTACGCTGACAGTTCCTAACATCTTTATTCCGGCAGGATTTTGAGCATGCTTTGGTAAAAATCTTGAGGCACCTCTCGGCTCATCATGATTTTCTATAATATTGGCCTTAAAGCCGTACTTTTCTGTCTCAAGCTGTGAACCAAGAATGGTCTTTCTCCATGTGTCAAAATCTATTTCCGGTGCATCATACCAGCCATGCTCTCCATCACTTAAGCACTGTGCACAAAAATCAAATATCGTTGAAAAATGCCCATTCTCACCGATAAACTCCGGCAGCTCCTCAGGCTTCATATTGAATACCTCACCAACCGTAAATGCATCATACTTCTTAAATGTATTGTTCTTTAATTCCTCTAAGAGCTCTCCGACACCTTCTGCACTTTCAACCATCTTGTAGCAGGCAGCCAGTCCGTCCTCTGCATCTGGCTCAAAATCAGGGAAATCAAGATTTTTCTTTATATTGATTATCGCATCTATTCTAAATCCTGACAAGCCCTTATCAAGCCACCAGTTAATCATCTCATAAAGCTTTTGTCTTAGCTTTTCATTCTCCCAGTTTAAATCCGGCTGCTCCTTCGCAAACATGTGCAGATAATACTTGTCCGTGCCCGGCACCTTCTCCCAGCAGCTTCCGCCAAAATAAGAGCGGTAATTGCTCGGCGGATTGCCGTTTTTACCTTTTCTGAAATAAAAGTAATCAGCATACTCTCCATCCGGATCCTTAAGTGCCTTTTGAAACCATTCGTGCTTATCTGAGCAGTGATTTATTACCAGATCCATGATGATGTGCATATCACGCTTCTTTGCCTCGGCAAGGAGCTCATCAAACTCCTCCATAGTACCGAACTCTTCAGCTATCGCATAGTAATCAGATATGTCATAGCCCTGATCCACAAATGGCGATTTATATATCGGAGACAGCCATATGATGTCAATTCCAAGCGATTTTAAATAATCCAGCTTTGAAATGATACCTCTTAAATCTCCTATTCCGTCACCGTTTGTATCCAGAAAGCTCTTTGGATAAATCTGATATGCCACCTTGTCATGCCACCATTTTCTCTCCATAATGTGTACCTCTTATCTAATCATAAATTTTGCTCTCATTTACAGCTTGAGCACTTCGCTTTGATGTATTATACTGCTATTATAGAAAGTGTTTAGTATAAATTCTTGCAATATTTTTTCATTTTATAACACAATACTGCTCTTATAATTTTAAAGGGTATAGTTTTAAAAGCTATGGAGAAACAACAATATGAAAAACAATAATCCGCCTGCCCTCGGGCAGAAAGAAAACGCAAAGCACGGAGAAGTATTTTTCCCCGTTCAGAAATATATAACAAGACTTGCAGCAGATTACCCTGTCATCACTACACACTGGCACGATGAGGCAGAGCTCACACTGATTACAAAGGGCTCATGCACCTATCAGATTGATTTGCTCGAATATGAAGCAAAGGAAGGCGATATCATCTTTATCCCGCCACTGCTGCTGCATTCCATTTCAATAAGGGACTGCGACGAATTTTACTCGGAAACGTATGTATTCCATATCAATTTTTTAGGTGGAAACAATACCGATATATGCTCTTCAAGATATCTGACTCCGCTAATCAACCATGAGTTTGCCATGCCTTACCTGATTGCACCGAAGCATCCGGCATATTCATCCCTTTGCAAATGCTTCATGCGCATAACAAAGCTATACTCCAGTCAGGAATTCGGCTATGAGCTGGCTCTAAAGGCATTTCTGCTTCAGGCAATATTTCTATTGCTGCAATACAGTGAAAAAAATGCTGATTTCGGTGTCAACACATCCTCCGATAAGCTCAAAAATGTGCTCGATTACATCGAGGTGCACTATGCCGAAAGCATCCAGGTTTCAGAGCTTGCCGGGCTTTGCTATTTCAGTGAATACCACTTCATGCGTTTCTTCAAAAAACACATGAACATGACCTGCGTGCAGTATATCAACAATGTGCGTCTTGAAAAATCCGTGGAACAGTTCGAGCGCGGCAACACCTCAATTTTAGATGTCTCACTGTCTGTCGGATTTCACAATCTGAGCTATTTTCACAGGGCATTTAAAAAGAGGTATCATATGACACCTCTTTCCTTTATCAAAAGCCTTGAATAAATATTTATTTGCACGCAATCACTCTGAGTATATACTCATATGACCTCTTTGCAGAGGATATGGAAAGCCTCTCCTCAGTCGTATGGATATCATACATGTCCGGTCCCATTGATATGCAGTCGAGTCCTTCAATCTTGCCACTTAAAAGTCCGCACTCGACACCGGCATGAATAGCCTCAACTGTAGGCTTTTTGCCATACATCTCCTCAAAAATCCGTACCATATCCTCGCGGAGCTTTGAATCCTTCTTGTACTCCCATGCAGGATAATCACCCTCAAATGTAACCTCTGCCGCAAAAGCGCCTGCTATGCATACAAGCTGGTTCTTAAGGCTTTTTTTAGCCACACCGACAGAGCTTCTGACTGCGTATCTTAAAGTGACAGCAGCATCGTCTGATTTTAAAACTCCCAGATTAAGCGAGGTCTCAACAAGCTTATCGATTTCCCGGCTCATTCTGATGATGCCGTTTGGCAGTGCCTCGATAAGTGCGATAACCCTTGCGCTATCCTTTGCACTTATAGCTGACTCACTGCAGTCAGTCTTCTCTGACACAGTAAGCTTAAGATCAGGATCAGATGCCTTAAACTCCTCCGCGATCTCAGCTGCTGCCTGTTCTATCGAAGCCTTCACTGCCGCAGCCTCATCAGGTGCTACAATAATCTGTGCAGTACACTCTCTTGGAATGGCATTATCCTTTCTGCCGCCCTCTATAGAAGCTATAGCTACAGGTGCCGATGCGTCGCGAAGCAGTCTGGACATAAGAGTATTGGCATTGCCCCTTCCCTTATCAATCTCTGAGCCTGAGTGTCCGCCGGTGAGACCTGATAAGCTCACAGTAAGCTTTGTTCCGCTCACAGTCTCTCTCTCTACAGGCAGCTTCACATCGGCTCTGCATCCACCGGCGCAGCTTGCGAGCATCACGCCCTCCTCCTCGCTGTCCATATTAAGAAGCTTCTTTCCCTTAAGCATAGACACATCGATGCCTGTAGCACCCTCCATGCCGACCTCCTCGCATACAGTGCATACAAACTCAAGGCGTGGATGTGACAGGCTGTCATCGTCCAAAATAGCAAGCGCATATGCCACCGCGATACCGTCATCTCCACCGAGTGTAGTGCCCTTTGCCGAGATAAAATCACCATCTATCAAAAGGTCCAGGCCTTCCTCGTCCATATCCTTATCACAGTCAGGTGTCTTCTCGCAAACCATATCCATATGCCCCTGCAGTATGATTGGCTCCACATCCTCATATCCTTCTGATGCTTCCTTTATGATTATCACATTGTGAAGCTCATCCTGGTAATGCTCAAGGCCTCTTGCCTTTGCAAACTCCACCAGATAATTACTGATTTTCTCTTCCTTGTATGATGGATGAGGAATACTGCATATATCCTCGAAAAACGAAAAAACGTTCTTTGGCTCTAAATCTGTTAATACTCTCATTTTACTCTCCTTAAAAAAAGTCTGCCGACGAATCCGCCGACAGACATATTATAACACAATCCGGTATTTAATTGTATATGTATTATTCAAGTCCAAATCTTCTCTTTACGGCATCGACAAGATAGTCGGCTGTCCCTCAAAGAGCTTATCCTGCAGCTCATCAGCCTGTGTACCAAAAATGTCAAATGGATTTGGTTGTTGGGGCCAAAAATATCTTCTCATATCTATAATGCATCTCTCACAATCATAAGTGCAAAGCCGAGCAGATTCTGTCCTCTCCACTTATCCATTTCCAGTCTTTTAGAATCTGTCATCGACAATCCAATTCCCCATATGCAGTCCCTCACAGCACATTCCGCTAAAACGGCATCTCCTGTAGCTTTTAATTTGGCTTTCAATTCTGGATTTTGAAATTTTGCACAAAGTCCATTGTAAACAAGAATCTGTCGCTTTCCATTCCAGATTGTTTCATTATAATTTGAAACCTTTCTTCCCAAAGCCTTAATTTGTGCAACATCTGTAGTTTCAAGAATCTTTTCCGCTATTTTTGTATCACCAAAACAAATTGCTTTTTGATACATCATGTACTGTTCCATCGATGAAAATCTTATTCCATCACATTCAAACTCACTTAAATACCAGTTACTTAGGTATCCATTTTCCTCATCCGGATTATGAAAACAAACCATACTCATTATAAGTCACCTACCTTTTCTTTTTTATTATTTTTCATATATGTGTTTATAAAATCTTCTGTATCACTATCCTAATAATAGGATTGCATCACAAAATCAAATAATTTACACTCCACTTACCTCTTCCGCAAGCTTCCTAACCTTACCTGCATCCGCACACTGATAGCAGTTTTTCATCGCTTCATCATACGAAAAATCCACTGCATTGCCCGCTGCTGTCACATCACACTTCCATGAGCCACACGAGCTGTGCACCTGCGTAATACCTGTGTATTCGATAAGTGCTCTCACATTGGTATCATTCACGCCGCTTCCAGCCAGAATCGTAATATCTTTTCCATATTGATTTTGAAGATGCTTAAGCTGTTTTCTGCCATCCCATACATTTACTGCTCCACCGCTTGTGAGGATACGATCTGCGCCAAGCATAATAAGCATCTCCGCTGCACTGTCCTGATTATCTATGCAGTCAAAGGCGCGGTGAAACACAGCTTCCCTGCCACACTCATGAATGAGCTCTATCATTTCCTTCGTGCGCTTTTTGTCAAGCATTTTTTCCTCTGTCAGAAATCCAAACGCAATACCGTCTGCTCCATGCTCTAAAAGAATTTTTGCATCCATAAGCATAGTTTCGTATTCTTCATCCGAATAGCAAAATCCACCGCCCCTCGGCCGAACCATTGCCACTACCGGTATATTGCAGTTCTCCTTTGCATATATTAAATTGGCGAGTGTAGGTGTCAGCCCTCCCATATATAGGGCACTGTTCAGTTCAACCCTGTCTGCACCATTTTCATATGCTGTTTTCACATCCGAAAAGCTGCCACAGCAGATTTCAAGCATCGGTTTCATCATACTTTCCCACTCTTTCCGCTAAAATAAGGCTTAACCTTCACACAATACATGTGTGACCGACAATAATTACATAAAACAGTTTTACGATAATCAATATTCATTGACCACAATCTCGAATACTCCGTCCTCATTAATTTTTAACCGCAATGACTTAACATATTTATTGTAAAAATCCTTCATTTCTCGCTCTGTCGATGTAATTTTAGTCCTCTCGTATATCTGTCTTGTCATCTCCCAGCCATTTTTTCCGACAATATCATTTGTCAGATTTTTCAATTCACTTATCATGACTTTTTTCTTTAAATCACTTGCATTTCCTGTATAGAAATCGTCTATTGAACAATGAAATATACATCTTTTTGTAAGTGCATCCTTGATTGACTGTCCGCACTTGCTATATTCGTACATCACGAGGAAATGAGCATCCTTTACCGATGAAATAAGTCCCCAGTAATCCGAATCACTTGAGCACAAAATAAACGAGTCTATGTTGTCCTTATAATACGCCTCACACACTCCCGCAGTCATCTTTATATCAACAAGCGACTTTCGGTCTGTCACACGTTCCACCTCCTCGTGGAATACAGGGATATGTATGAATTTTTCCAGCCAGTCCCATCCACAGGATGTATGATAATCATCATAAAGTATAATTTTTTCTATTTTGGACATTTGCTCAGAATTTAAGTTTTTTAATACTCCATACAGCTTGTATACATCAGAATTTTCACAATCCACAACTATCACAACACGCATACTTTCACGGATAAACTCATATATATTTTCCTTTGTATCTTCCACTGCATCCCTGTATTTTGAACCGTCATTGAAATAATCACCATGCTGTCTGTATATTGTCTTTAATATACGTCCGTCGGAATTGAGCAGATTTCCCCTGCCATCCGGGCGCCAGTGAATGTACATCCCGTATGGATACTCTTTTCTGTGCTCTTTATAGACAGTAAACTCTGCCTTTAGCTTCTTTGGCTTTTCATAATCCGCTATGACAAACAAATCCCTGATATACTCCCATTTTACCCAGTCTGGGAAAAGCTTTTTGCATGCATCCACGTGCTCATTTATCAGCTTGTTAATATGTACGCAATACTTGTCAGCCGATGAATTATACAATATAATATGCACTTCCCAGCTCTCAAGCTTATTTATATTCTCTGCATCAAACCACTCCATCCTGTTTATATTACCCAGATTATATTTTATTTCATTGTCTGTTTTTTTATAGTTGCGCAGCAGACTTGTACGTGCCTTACACAGATATCTGAGTATCCTCGCATTTGTACTTTCTCTTAAGCTGTTTAAAAGCTCCACATACTCATCACTGCACATATCATCAAGTATCTCATTTCTTACACCTATAAGATACGATAGAATCGTCACAAGCTCATATTTCTGTACTGTTTTATATTCCTTTTCCTCTGTAAATTCAAAGTCCAACGCATATGTTTCTTCATCTGTTTCCTGTATCACATCATTAACTTCATCAATATCTGTCAAATCTATTTCCCCTTCATTTTCAAAATATATTAAAATTATATCATATGTTGCACTCTTTGTATTGTTAACATTTACTTAAATCTATATTATTTGCCATTTTCTCCTACACATGCTACAATACCTTTATCCGGATTAATGGTGATTATTATCAGACACTTTTTAGTAGACAGCGAAAATGTCAACGACAACTGGCTGATGCTGTTTGATATGGCAGATGAGGATGATGAAATCATAGTTTTTTACACAAAAAAATCACCTCACATGTCATACATGTCAGTCATCAGACTTATTGAAAACAATAAAATAAATATACGATTTGAGGAATGCTATGAGGGCACAAACGCCCTTGATTTTCAGCTCGTATCCTATATGGGGTATCTGATGGGATGCGGCGGTGCCTGCAGTGAAAACGAATGTGATGCTGCGTCAGCCGAGACCGGTGCTGATGAGTACATCATAATGAGCAACGACACAGGCTATGACCCTGCTGTAAGGTTCTGGAAAGATAAGGGATACGCTGTACGCAGATTCAATGTGAATTTTTGCAAACAGGCTGTCCAGAGAAGGAAAAACATCAAGTATCAGGTAGTAGCAGATATTCCATCCAAGGAAGATACTGCCAATACCAATACCGATAATGATGCTATCACTGCAAAGTCTTATAATCTGAATGAGCTTATCGAGGGCAATCATAGCAGCTATACAGACAGTGAACCGTTAAGTGATGAGCTTTCAACTAACGAAGACTTACCGTCAATTGATAAGCTTATGACTAATGATGACTTACCATTCACTGACGAACAGACACCTCATAACGGTTCTGGTAACAGCTCAAATAAAAACGAAGCAGATGAGGCTAAATCCTCAACTGACAGCATTGATACATCAGATATTTCTGAAGTATCGGCAGTATCCGAAGACTTCAACCATTTTGAGGTAGATTCTTTCCTAAACTGCATGGGAAAAGACAATCTGCTCAAGCTTCATGAGACGCTGGTTCATGTTTATGGTATGAAACAGGGTCAGACAATTTATAAAACCATAAAAGACAAATCCTACTCTTTTACGCCTGAAAAGCTCACGCGTAAAAAGAAGGTAGAGCGTTTTACAGGTATAATTTTCGCACACAGTGATATTAATGATCCCGGAAATTTTGTTGATTTTCTTGAAAAAAACAAGAATAAAACAAAGAATCTCAATGGCATAAGATCTGCCATCACAAAGAGCTATGGTGAGACAGATGGTCTGAAATATTACAGCCTTTTCAAGCCATATTTCAAAATTATATCTGCACTGAAATAACGCCCTTTATTTTACAACAGAAAGGTAATCCGGATAAAACAATTGAGGCACGGAATTAATACTCCGTGCCTCAATTATGTTATTTAGGGTATTCAAAGTTTTTTAGGGTCTTTACTTTTTAGGGTCTTTCGTTAGGGTTCT
>ERZ779750.767-NODE-767-length-10640-cov-5.02532_pt1 | contig 10640 bp, 8 predicted proteins | sample MGYA00511071_ERZ779750 | MGnify/ENA primary metagenome ERZ779750 (study PRJEB29588, sample SAMEA2153740) | human gut metagenome | biome: human gut; feature: human-associated habitat; material: faeces | place: Denmark | collected 2008/2010 ... | reverse complement strand
GCTCTTCAAATTCCCCTCTATACTTTGTTCCCGCTACCACGGAAGACATATTTAAGGAAATGATTCTACAGTTTTTTAAAATTTCGGGAACGTCATTATTGATAATTCGCTGTGCTAAACCTTCTGCAATCGCAGTTTTCCCCACGCCCGGTTCGCCAATAAGAACCGGATTGTTTTTATTTCTCCGTGAGAGGATTTGAATAACTCTGTTAATTTCAGTCTGACGCCCAACAACAGGATCAATTTTCCCCTGTTTTGCCCTTTCATTCAAATCAACAGCAAATTCTCCCAAGTCGCCAAGATTTTCATTCTTTTCACTACCATTTTCTTCCGACATAAATTGTTCAAAAGCACGCTTCAATTTACCTCCTGTTACATTAAACTGCTCCAATATGCGGATCGCCAGTCCGCCGCCTTCATGAATAATGGCCAGCAATAAGTGTTCTGTTCCGACATAATTATTGCCAAGTTCATTGGCCTCTTCGACAGCCATTTCAAGAACCCGCTTTGTACGAGGTGCTATATAAAGGTCCGTATTTCTGAAAAAAACTGAATCGTTATATGCCTGCAGGAATTCTTCCAGTGCTGTTACTGTAAGTCCCAACGAATTTAAAATCTTTCCGCCCACACTGTCTTTTTCATTTGAAATACCTATCAAAAGATGTTCTGTCCCTACATATTCACTACCGAGCTTAGAGGCTTCCTCCGCAGCAAACTTCCATGCATTCTTTACGCTGTCTGTGTACCTATTTTCCATCCAAATTCCCTCCTTACATATTTGATTATCATAATTTTTCTTTTAAATTCCATTTTGTGCTTTATATGCCTGTATTTGATCCCGCAGCTTAGCCGCCTGCTCAAAATCTTCCGAATTTATAGCTGATTTTAATTGTTTTTCATATTCAGCCAGCTTTTCGTCTTTTATCGACTCTTCCTTTAAGCCTGGTTCATTTTGGGTCAGATTATGACTAAACAAGGGTCTGAGTTCTTCTCTAAAAGATTTATAATCCTGGTTTCCATGAAACAGTCCCTTTGACAGATTTAATCCATCAGATGCTACTTCCCTGACATCACAAATGCTCCCATTATTATCTTTATAAAAATGTGGAAATATATCAAATAATCTTTTTCCTAAAATAGAAGGCATTGAATAATTTAATAAGTTTTCAATTTGCTCGAAACGTTCTCCTTGTGCACATTCATTACAAAGATGTAATTCACTTTTTTTACCATTAATAATTCTTACCCAATGTACATTGGCTGCTCTTCCATGACAATGTTCACAAAACATTTTATTCTCCTTTCAAAGTCCACTCTGTCTGATGTATTATAGCTCTTACAGCATCTTGCCGATCTTCCGGCGGACAAAATTCAAGCATTGTCCGCATTAATACTTTAATCATGTGATATTCACGGCGTGAAATGATATTATATTTCAGAAGCATATTAAAATATCCTTCAAAATTGCTTTCAACCAATTCTATATCATTTTTATCAGTCTCCCCTTTTTTTTCAGAGACCATATGCGAGATTATTCCGTGATCTTTTTCCGCTACACCTCGCATGGAAATTTTAATGTATCCGCCGCTTCCTCGTCTTGACTCTACCATGAATCGATTATCTGATGAAAATCGTGTATTGATTACATATGTCACCTGTGACGGGGCACATTCCAAAAGATCAGCCACATCCTTACGCCGTAAAAGTAATTCATCAGAAGACTGCTTTCCCAACCTTTCTAATATAAATTGTTCAATTCTATCCGCTAAAATGGAATTTGTCATTTGATGATAGGCTCCTTTTCTTTTTACCAAATCTATTTTATTACTTAAAAGTCAAAAAGTCAATATGTTAAATAGTAAAAGCCACATGGAAAAAGGACATTTCTTTCATGTGGCTTTTAAAAAGCTAAAAATTAGAAATTCTTAAATTTTGCAAAACACTGGTAATCACTGATCCTGGAAAACCTCGACGATATAATATGCCCGCAGCTCTTCTATAATTATGCTTTAAATCTGGTAAAACTTTCACTTTATTTTTCATAACGATAAGTGCAGCCGCATATTCTTCATCAAAAGTCAAATGTCGGTCTATGGAAAGGCCTCGCAATTTCATTTTTTTATGAATATAAACATCTCCATAAGCATTCTTGCTCTTATATAAGTTAAACAAATCTTCAGCAAGATCTAAATCATTTACATATCCATAGTGTAAAAGTTTCGATAAAGCTTCTTCTATCTCCCGCAAAGGATATTCCCTGTCTTTTAATTTTTTACGCAATTCATAAGTACTCTGTCCACGATACTTCAGTAAATGCAAGGCCGCTTCATACGCTGTTTTACTCTTTTGCATCTTTATTCTTTGCAATAACATCCACATTAAATTTTTCCGGTTCTACCACCAGAGTATCCCTAATAATCTTATCAATTTCCGCAGCGATTTCCTGATTTTCTCTTAAAAAAGCCTTTGCTGCCTCACGGCCCTGACTTATACGATTTCCTTTATAGGAGTACCATGCCCCGCTCTTTTGAATAATATCCATATTAGTTGCGAGATCCAGTAATGTTCCTTCTTTTGAGATACCTTCTCCATACATCACATCAAACTCAGCTGTTTTAAAAGGCGGGGCCACTTTATTCTTTACAACTTTGGCACGAGTACGGTTTCCCACCACATCTGTCCCATTTTTTATAGCTTCACCGCGACGGATTTCTACCCGTATAGAAGAATAAAACTTAAGCGCTCTGCCACCAGTAGTGGTTTCAGGATTACCAAACATAATACCAACCTTCTCACGAATCTGATTGATAAATATCACGATGGTCCTGGATTTACTTATAATCCCGGTTAATTTTCTAAGCGCTTTGCTCATCAATCTGGCTTGAAGTCCTACAGATTGATCACCTATATCTCCTTCAATTTCCTGTTTCGGAACAAGAGCTGCTACTGAGTCAATAACAATCATATCCACCGCTCCGCTCCGCACCAACTGCTCACAGATACTTAATGCCTGTTCTCCGCTATCCGGCTGAGAAATCAAAAGGCGCTCCGTATCGACACCCAAATGATGAGCATATATGGGATCCAAGGCATGTTCCGCATCAATAAATGCCGCTACACCATTATTTTTTTGTGCTTCAGCAATGGCATGTAATGCTAATGTCGTTTTTCCGGAAGATTCCGGCCCGTAAATTTCTATGACCCTTCCCCGAGGATATCCGCCAACCCCTACTGCAATATCCAGAGCTAATGAACCTGTAGGAATAACCTCTGTATCCAATTTTCCCTTCATATCGCCTAATCGCATAATTGCACCGGCTCCGAACTCACGGGTAATTTGATGCATTGCATTTTCAAGAGCCTTTTGACGTTCTGAGTTCATGTCCGTATTCTGTACTTTTACTGTCATTTTATCCTCCTTTATTTAATTTAATATACTGTAGAACATAATATAATGCCTTATCTGCTGCGCCATAACGGATACTCTCACGATTCCCCATAAAATGTTCTTCATAGACTTTTGTTCCATATTTTCCTGAAACAGCTATAAATACAAGACCAGGACTCTCCCCATGTATTCCATTCCCCGGACCGGCATATCCGGTAGTGGCTACCGACACATCACTATTATAAAGTCGTCTGCTACCTTCGGCCATTTCACCAGCTACACCAGCACTAACAGCAGTATCTCTTTCCAGTGTACTTTTTGAAACACCGAGAATCTCCTCTTTACTATCATTCCAATAAGTAACAGCACTCCCCTTAAAGTAGTCAGAACTTCCGGGCAAATCTGTCATTAACTTTCCAACTATACCACCGGTACATGATTCAGCGGCGCTCATTGTCATTTTATACTGAATCAATAATTCTGCCAAATCACTCCTAATATCAGATTCAACATGATACTCTGATACAGGAAGCCGCTTTTTTATAATCAATAAGAACGGAGTGATCAAATCGTGCGCATTTTGTATAGTACTTCCATGCGCAGTCATACGAAGCGCAATATATCCCGGCCTTGCCAATAAAGCAAATGTCGGATTTTCCTGCGCCTTAATTAGATCCATTATACGGGATTCAATTTCTGTCTCTGTCAACCCTGTTATAGTTACTATAACAGAATAAATAATACCTTGCGGTCCAAAATTACTTTCAAGCCACGGCATCATCTCTTTCTCTGCCATAAGTTTCATTTCAAATGGTGGTCCCGGTAAATGAATTAGTGCTTTATGATTTTTAATAGATGCAGATCCATTAGCTGAACCAACATGATTTTCAAATATGCAGGAACCTTCTCCGAACCATGCCTGTCGCGATAGGAGTTTAGAATATACTCGCCTTTCTCGTTCATAATAATCCCTAAGACGGCTATTCTGATCCTCATAATATACATAAGGAATACCTAAAGCTTCTGCCCCGATGCGCTTTGTAATGTCTCCTTGTGTCGCACCCAGCCCGCCGGATGTAATTACTATATCTGCCCGAGACAATGCAATTTCCATAGCATTTCTCATCCGCATAGCATTATCCCCCACCGTAGTCATATAAGCTACTGTAAATCCGTGCTGATTCAGAAAAACCGCCAACCATCTGCTGTTCTCATTATCAATTTCTCCCAGTAGTAATTCTGTGCCGGTAGTAATGATTTCAACAATCATCATATACCTCTATCTGTTGTTATTCTCTCCGCAATCAAATCATATGCGTATCCATCTATAATATGCGCCTTAACAAAGTCACCCGGTCGTAAATCGCCAGGGTGATCTATGTAAACATTACCATCTACCTCAGGTGCTTGGAAAGATGCTCTGCCTTTAGCCTGAAGATTTCCACATCCATCATCTAATAATTCTTCCACCAATACTTCTGTATCAACTCCAATCAGATTCCGATTATTTTCTTCAGAAATTTCTGCTTGAGCCGCCATTAACTCGTGATATCGATTTTCTTTTATTTCTTCTGTAACCTGATCGACCATACGGGCTGCTGGTGTCCCATCTTGTGCTGAATAAGTAAATGCCCCCATATTATCAAATTTCACTGCCTTGATGAATGTAAGCAATTCTTTAAAATCTGCCTCTGTTTCTCCGGGAAACCCAACCATAAGGGTTGTCCGAATTGTTATATACGGTGTGGTATTTCGTAATTTCTTCAATAGCTTTTTGATGCTTTGGGAAGAATCACGTCTATGCATTCGTCTTAATACGGAATCACTTATATGCTGTAAAGGAATATCTACATATTTGCAGATCTTTTCTTCTTTAGTAATTATTTCTAAAAGTTCATCATCAAAATACGTTGGATACAGATAAAACAAACGAATCCATTTCACATTATCAATTTTTACAAGTTCTTTTAACAGCCTTGCAAGTGTTGTTCCATCATTTAAATCTCTGCCATAGAAACTGGAGTCTTGCGCAATTAAATTAAACTCACGGACACCTTCACTGGAAAGCCGTTTGACTTCGTATACAACAGACGGAATGGAGCGGCTTCTCATCGCGCCACGAACATAGGGAATATAGCAAAACGTGCAACCATTACTGCATCCTTCCGCAATCTTTATATACGCACTGTAAGGTGGAGTCAGCGGCTGCCGCGGAATAAGTTCTTCATGTTCACAGGGAGCAGTATCGAATCTATATATCTTTTTATTGCCATGAATATAGGACTCTTGGACAACTTCTAAAATATGTTGCCATGAATCAGTACCTATAAAAATATCGATTTCCGGTATTTCTTTTCCCAATGCTTCCTTATATTGCTGTGTCAGACACCCGGCAGCGACAAGTTTCTCACAAACTCCCTCCTTTTTATATCTGGCTGCCTGCAAAATGGTCTGAATTGATTCTTCCTTTGCCGGATCAATAAATGTGCATGTGTTGATAATAATGATTTGCGCAGTGCTTAAATCCTCAGTTAATTCATACCCGGCTTTTGCTAAAATACCAACCATCATTTCAGTATCTACCAAATTCTTGGAACATCCCAAGCTAATAACTCCCAATTTACGATTCAATTATGAAATCCTCCTGAAACGAACCTGTTCTATCCATTCATTCAATAGTATTTTTTTCCCCTCATCAACATATTTCTTCTCTAATCCCCAATAACTTAAAGGATTTCCGTTTGTATCAGCAGGCAATGTGCTATCATTAACATAAATAAAGTAACAACCGTTATCCTGCATGACCTTTTTATAATGCGTAGGCGTCAACAACCAATTCATAAGTTTTTGACCAAGTTCGGGCTCTTTGCTGTCGGCAGAAAGCCCTATACCATACAAATACCAGGAAGTTCCATCCGTAGGGTACATAATTTGTAGAGGAAGATTTTCTTTTTGTGCCCGCATAGCCTCATTATAGCTGGATATCCCGATATCACATTTTCCCATACCTGCCATCCTTGATGGCGTCGAAAGATATTTCCCATATTGTACAATATGGGAGTTCCCCTCAGACAAAAGGTAAAGTGCCTCTGTAATCCCGAAGTGTTCTGCCATAGATAACAGCAAATCTTCCGCCATATCTGCCGCAATAAAATCCGTCATGGACAATCGGATCTGCGGTGAAGTCATTATATTGTTCCAATTATAATTTAGCAGAGAATGTCTGGCCGCAAATTCTTTATTAACAACAAAAACAATCGGATCTAACCAAATTCCCGTCCAAGTCCCCTCGAAATCCTTAAATTGTTCTAAAGCAGTGTCTGTCGATTCTGAAGAATAGGAGCGTAATGCCTTATTCTTTTTCAATTCTTCCAAATTGGTCTGAGATGTTAAAAATATATCAGCCTCGCCAATCCCCTGATGCCCATTACTGCCTAATTGTTCCGCTGTCATACGTATAATTTCTATCTGAAATCCGGTTTCCGCATAAAATTCTTTACCGATTTCATCTAAAATATTGGATTGTAAATCAGTACAAATTTTAATAGTTTGCGTCTTGACTGAAGTTTGCTTTTTCAAATCTTCCTGGATTTTTGCATATTGTAAAATTCCCCAAAAAGCAGTAGAAGCTAATATAAGAAATGATATAACCGGTATTAATCTCCGCAAAGGTTATCGCTCCCTTATTTGATAATATGTTATTTATTTTAATTTTCTATTTGATCCGGAAATAACTCTTTTAATTGCCCTTTAGAAACTAAAACCGTTCTCGGTTTTGCACCATCAGCTTTACTTACAATTCCCATTAATTCCATGGTATCCATTAATCTTCCTGCTCTAGTGTAGCCGATTCGAAACCTTCGCTGCAATGCGGAAACAGATGCTCTTTGGGTATCAACCACCCACCCTGACGCTTCTGCCAATAATTCATCTTTCGGCTCCTCTGAATCTGAAGAAACAGCAGGCTCCCACTCTGATAAATCTATTTTCGTCTCATCAGATACTATGACATCCTGCTGGATGCACTGTTCCTTTACATAAGAAACGACAGCCTCCACTTCCTCATCGGAAATAAATGCCCCTTGTATACGTATAGGATTTGATGCACCGGATGGATTAAAAAGCATATCACCTTTACCTAAAAGTTTTTCTGCGCCTGCTTTATCTAAAATGGTTCTGGAATCCACTTGTGATGAAACAGCAAACGAAATACGGCTGGGGATATTGGCTTTAATTAGGCCTGTAATAACATCTACAGAAGGTCTTTGCGTTGCTACAACAAGATGAATCCCCGCAGCTCTTGCTTTTTGTGCTAATCGACAAATCGCATCTTCCACACTGTCCTTTGCCACCATCATCAAATCTGCCAGCTCATCAATCACAACGACAATGAATGGCATCTTTATTTCAGAATTTTGCTTATTAAATCCATTAATATCACGAACATTTTTTTCCGCAAAAGACCGATAACGGGTTTCCATTTCTGTTACAGCCCAATTTAAGACACCTGCTGCTTTCTTGGGCTCCGTAACGACTTCCGTGCGCAAATGAGGAATCCCATTATATATAGACAGTTCAACCACTTTGGGATCGATCAGGATTAATTTTACATCTTCAGGAAGACTATGATAGAGAATACTGGTAATTATGGTATTGATGCAAACCGACTTTCCGCTTCCGGTTTGCCCGGCAATCAAAAGATGCGGCATTTTAGCCAGATCAGTAATTACTACCTTCCCTGCAATATCTTTTCCCAATGCCACAAGTATTTTTCCTTTCCCTTTTTGAAAAGCATTACTGGAAAGAACTTCCCGCAATGATACTGCAGCTGTTTTGGCATTAGGAATCTCAATCCCTACTGCAGATTTCCCGGGGATGGGCGCCTCTATTCGGATACTGGTGGCTGCCAGCTGAAGCGCTATATCATCCGACAAACCTTCTATTTTAGATACGCGTACCCCCGGAGCAGGTTCAAGTTCATAACGTGTAACAGCAGGTCCTATACTTACATGAACTATTTTGGCATTTACACCAAAGCTTTTTAATGTTGTCTCAAGACGATTTGCTTTTCCATAAGCATTCGTTTCCAAACTGCCGGAGCTTTCTCCCTCCTTTAAAAGAGACAGAGGTGGAAATGAATAAAAATTATTTTTCTCTGCTTCAGGCATGTCTGCCTTACTATTTATTTTAATATCATTTGTATTTTCTTCGCAGACTTTATGTCCTTCCAGCATATCAATATTATCTTCAGGCAATAAAATCTGTGCATTCTCGAAAACAGTTGGGTCTGTTGCTTCACCACATACAGGTTTCCCTTTTTCATCAGCAGGAGAAAATACATTAACAGGAAGATCTTCCGTATCATCTTTTTTTATATTTTTAATGGTAGGCTTATGGAAAATAAAATCTGTTAAATTATATTGTTCTCCTGCATTTTCCGCCGCATTACGGGCGCTATGATATGCTTCCTGCTTTTCACGTATTCTCGCTTTAACATGACCAATCCTTTTTTCAGTTTGTTCCCCAATCTTTTTAGCACCGTTTGAAACTGACCAATGTGTTAACAGTAAAATATCTATGACAAACAAACCGGTCAAAATGATTGTCGTCCCTATATTTCCCGCTAAAAAACGTATTATGCCCACCGGGATCCCACAAAACATTCCTCCATATGTCATAAAAGAAGCTACTGAAAAGTTACTACCGGCAGGGAGCATATGATGATGATAGCCGGCTAGAAGTATCCATACGGCAATTAAAGAAAAAACAAGACAACGTGTCATATTTGGCGCATGTCCTGTCAATACGTATACTGCTCCCGTAAAGATAAGAACAAGGGCCGCCCCAAATGAGGCCACTCCAAAGAGTACATAAAATCCATTCCGCAGCAGATTTCCCACAATTCCCATGCCATAGCCGCCTAAACTGAGACATACAAAGAAACCCAAAAGAATCATAACAATTCCCGTGATTTCAACTCTATTCGTCCCCTGGCCTTTTTTCTTTTCGCGTGTAATATGTACTTTCTTTTTCATCAGTTCGGCAAACCTTCCTACTCCTTATTCATCCTTTTATTCCATCTTTTTACAATCTCCGCTTCTGCACCATTCAATACAGGGCGGTAATACACAGCAGAACAAAGTTCATCAGGCAGATACTGCTGTTTAACCCATCCCCCATATGCATGTGGATATTTATAAGCTATTCCGTATCCCAGCCTGTTCGCTCCATTATAATGTGCATCTTTCAAATGCCGCGGAATAGACCAGTTACTCTTCTTTGCAATATCTGTCATCGCAGCAGAAATACCGACAACCGTACTATTACTTTTAGGAGCAAGAGAAATATATAATACTGCTTCCGCCAAAATAATCTGCGCTTCCGGGAATCCAACCATTTCCGCCGCCTGTGCTGACGACACTGCCACACGAAGAGCATCGGGATCCGCTAATCCAACATCTTCTGCCGCACAGATTATAATTCTCCGTGAAATAAAAGAGGTTTTTTCTCCCCCTGCAATCATTCTTGCCAGATAGTGAAGAGCTGCCTGGGGATCGCTTCCACGCATGCTCTTAATAAATGCGGAAGCAATATCGTAATGATAATCACCTTTTTTATCATACACGGACATTTGTTCCCCGGCAACCCCCTGTACTTCTTTTTCAGTCAGTACCCCGCCATATGGCAAACTTGTTGTAGCCTGCTCCAATAAGTTTAACGCGATTCTAGTATCACCTGCCGCATATGCAGCAATATTTTTAAGAACTATTTCATCCGCATGATAATCATGCATGCCCAATCCCTTATTTTTATCTGTAAGCGCTTTTTGGAGGATAAGGACGATTGAATCGATGCTAAGCGGTTTAAGATGAATCAATCTTATCCGGGACAGTAACGAACCGTTTAGTTCAAAATAAGGATTTTCCGTAGTTGCTCCAATCAATATGAAAGTCCCATTTTCCACATAAGGCAGTAATAAATCCTGCTGTGCCCTATTAAATCGGTGAACTTCATCGATGAATACAATAGTTCTTCTTCCATAGTACTGCAATTCTTTTTGGGCAGCGGGAACGATGTCGCGAATTTCTTTAGCTCCGCTGGAAGTCGCATTTAATTTTAAAAATTTGAACTTAGTCATCTTTGCAATAACAGATGCAATTGTCGTTTTTCCACATCCGGGCGGCCCAAAGAGAAGAAGAGATGGTACTGTATCTCTTTCTATCATTTTATAAAGGAAAGAGTTTTTCCCTAC
>ERZ779750.755-NODE-755-length-10797-cov-4.72752_pt1 | contig 10797 bp, 10 predicted proteins | sample MGYA00511071_ERZ779750 | MGnify/ENA primary metagenome ERZ779750 (study PRJEB29588, sample SAMEA2153740) | human gut metagenome | biome: human gut; feature: human-associated habitat; material: faeces | place: Denmark | collected 2008/2010 ... | reverse complement strand
CGGGCGGGGGGGTGCTGGCGTTCGAGTGCAGCCGTGATCTTGCCGCCGTAAAGTTGCGACAGTGGCACGATGCGGGTTTTACAGAATACACCGAAATCTTCTTGGGCGAGGTCGCATAAGGGCAATTCGACGGGCGGTGCGATGATGCCTCGCTTCACGTCGTTTACCTCCACTTTGACGAAATGTCCGTTATGAGTGCAAATCAGTTTGTTGGGAACTTCGCGTACTGCAATGCCCGGTATCGTAGCCTCGATTTTTGCTTTTATCGCTTTCAGCCGTTCTTTGATATGGGCGAGGCTTGCTTCCCGCGGCTCGACGGGAATATAGGTCAGGTCGATGTCCACCGAATATCGCGGCAGATTTTGCACGAACAGATTGATTGCCGTGCCGCCGTGAACGGCAAAACATTCTTCCGCCGAAATAATCGGGATAATGCGGAGCAACAGCCGCACGCGCTCTTTGTACTCTTGATTAATCATTTTTCAGTTCTGCCGGAATCGTGATTTGGTACTTCTTATCGTAAACACCTCCTTTGGCGATTACCCGCTTGCCGCTGCCGAGGTCTATCCGGTCGAGGTCAAGGGCCTCGAACCACGCATGACGGGCCTTTTCGGCCATAAAGAGGAACAGTCGCTTTACTTTGACGGAACGGCACTCCTCCAACAGTCGTTGTACATTCTTTGGCGGGAGTATCGACAGCATTTCCATCACATAATAAAGGTCGGTAATGTCGTAATATTGCGGAGCGAGGTGCAGACACTCCATGAACGCCCGTTCAGGGGTAGAGATCGGCAACTCGAAAACCCCTTGTCGGGTGGTGGTGATTCCGGTGTCGGTATTGAATATTTCGGTGGTAAATAGCCGGAGCGTCACACCCCAGTCGTATTTTCTGAACCAAAGCGGTAAATACTCTTTTTGTGGAGCAGACAGCGAAACGGTCGGCCTGCCCATCGGGAGGTAGTGCGAATATCCGTGTATCTCCAATGCAGACATGGCTCCGATTGTCAGATGTTTGTCAACCTGTGTATTGAGGCTGTATATGGCTCCGTATAAGGTCGGCGTATCGCCCGTGCGGATCATTACACCCGTGCCTATGGGTGTCAGCCAAGCGGATTTTATGTAGCGGTGCTGTAAGTCGTTGGAGATGTTTTTGAGTTTCATCCAAGACGACAGATAGACTGCTCCGGGTGGGAGGGCCTGCAATAGTTGGTTTATTTTTGTTTGTGGTGTCGTACTCATAGTACAAATATACAAAAAATAATAAACCTAATTGGCTCTCATTAAATTGAGTTGCTTTAAACTATTAATTACATTATCCCAAAATTGGCGATATGATTTTAAGTCCATTAGCTGGTCTATATTAATTAATTGTCCTAATGGAGCATATAATTCTCCAATTCCAAGATTGCGTCTACGTCGCTTTACGATATTTTGTCTTGCAATTCTAATTGCATTTTCGATAGCTTGTTTGGGATTACTAATACTCTCTGGATCCTTATTTAGATTTAATTCTGTATCTGAAAGCGTTGTTCCAATTTGTCGTTTAAGAAGTTGTTTGTCTGCCAATATCCATGCTTCCGTCATGTGAACAGGGATGAGATTTACTAAAATTCTTGAACAAGAGTCATTCTCCTGTTCCAATAAGCATCTCTGCGCAGGAACAAATTTAGTATTTAAGGTGTTATCAATACTTGAACTATCTGCGTCTGAGTGTACGCAGATTATTGTAGCACCATATTCTTGTTTGGCTTTTTGAGCAGCTTTTAATACTTGCTGTGTGAAATTCAGACCTGTTTTATCGATGGTTATAACATGAAGTTCTATATCAATTTCGCCATATGCTTGTATTGCAGCTCTTTCATATGTTTGTTGAACAATATTTTCTAAAAATCGAATATCTGTTGTCCCTTCAGTATATAGACATATATTAAGAAAAACGTAGTTCCCCATATTTATTCTTCTTCTATAGTAGTATTCGACATATTTAGTAATGATTCAACAGTTGAGAGAGTGGCCTTTAGTTCTTCATTACTGTAAATATTGTATTTCCACTCTAATTGTCCGGTAGTGTCGGATTTGATATTATCAAGTTCTTTTACAACTGGAATCATGCGAGTAATATTGATTCTAACTCTGGATTGATCAATATTGGTTGTTCGTGATCGCATTTGGGAATAGTATATTGAAACATGATCGTTGTGTTCCCAAGCGAAAATGTCTTTAACAACAACAGGAGAGTGGGTGTTAATAATTACTTGGCGTAGAGGTGCATGCTGATCTGAAAAATCAGTGGAAATATTATATAACAAGTGAGCCATAGCATTGATTCTAAAAGGATGAATCCCATTTTCTGGCTCTTCATAGCATATTATTCCTTTTACTTTATTATCATATTCAATTATACATAAAGCAAGTAAACGTAAAGTTCCTTCCGATAAAACTCTGGATGAAAATATTTTACCATCCCTTTGTTGCAGGTAAATTACGTATTGATTATGTTCTACATCATCGATAACATCAACACCTGTAAATTCGGGAATGAATCGGTTTAGCTCTCTTGAGATTTCTATTAATGAATATTCATCTTCCTGTTTTATTCGATAAAGTACAGCTGCTAAATTAAGTCCAGATGGGGTGAGTTTATCAGCACCGGTATATTTACTGGTAGGTTGTCTTAAATGTTCCGGGTTGAAGCGTAAAAACCGCCAATTTTCCATTTCATTCTTTGCTGCTAATATATGGCGGAAATCAATAGTTCCGATGCTACTTAAAACTGTTTGTGTCGCATTTATTAATGGATAAGTCCGTTTTTTTCCTCCTGCTACGCCATCTTGGGGAACATAAGCCGTAAGTTGACCTTTATTATTTTCTGTATAAATATAGGGGGTTCCTCGTTTCCCTGTAGTCACTTTAGGCCGCCAATTTCCTCTATCTTGTGCTGAAATAAGCTTAATCCATTGGTCGTCATCATGCTTGATCGTTTCAAGACGTTCATTAGTAACAATTAGATCGTCAATGCCATATTCCCCCGTTACGCGTTGTATTGTCAATGAATATTGCAGACGTGTATATTTTAATTTGGCAGATGCTCCCCAAGCGTCTGTAATATTTTTGTCCACCAACATATCGACCTCAAAGGTCATTTGGCTAACATAATGTTGTTCGTCGTATTTGGTGAATAGTTCAATAAAATCCCCTCGTTGGTCTCTAAATATTTCTTTTAAAGTCTTTTTTCCACTTGCAATTGCTGATAGTAGTTCTAATGCATCGAATAAATTACTTTTTCCAGAGGCATTAATTCCAGCAATAACTGTAAATGGAGTAAACATCATTTCAAAATTATGAAATGACTTAAAACCATTGATTTTTATATGAGTAATCATATTGCATGAATTTTTGTCAAATATACTAAAATTACAGAACTTTTGCCGCCTCGTTGATTACCTTGTTGTCGAAACTGTCGAGATAGGTATTGGTCGTTTCGAGGTCGGCATGACCGAGCATCTGCGAAATGATTTCGCGCGGGATTTTATTGTATTGCAAGGTCATTGCCATTGTATGACGGCTTACATAGCTTGTCAAATGATAATCGATACCGAGTTCTTCGGCCAACGATTTCAAATATTTTTGATATTTGGCGTAACGGCTTCGGATGTGGTTGTATAGCTTCTCGCCCGTATAGCCGGAACAGGTAATGATCGGTAACAAATAGTTATCGACGGTAGGCGAGGCCGATTTCAGCCGTTCGATCAATCCCTGAATCTCCGGCGTGATATGGATTCGGATGGCGGTTACGTTCTTTTGGTGCTTAATCTTGTTACGTTTGTAGACGATGTAATTCCCGTCGGCCAGCCGTTGAATATGATCGGTCGTAAGGTAGGCCATATCGACGAATGACATTCCGTAGCAGTAGTAAGAAAAAAGAAAGAGTTGCCGGGCGTATTCGTTCTGCGGATTCTGTGCGGGCGTATCTTTGAGTTTTTGCAAGTCTTGAGGCGGGAGGTAGCGTTTCTCGGTCGCTTCTTCCAACTTGGCGATTTCGAAGCCGCCTTTGACGAAAGGATAGGCCGCTTCCGAACCGACACCTTCTCGCTTCGCTTGATTCAATATAGCCCGCAATGCCTTGAAATAATATTTGCGGGTATTGCCCTTGCAACCCCGCTTTTGCAGGAACGTATCGAAATTGCGCACGTAACGCAGGTCAATGTCGGAAAACAGCCGTTGATTCAGCTTGCTGTCGTAATATTTGAGCAGTCGAAGCGTTTCGAAATAGCATTTGGCGTTGCCCGTGTGGCCGGTATCCCGCAGTGTTTGAATATGGCTTTCGAGGTATGCGCAGAATTTGCCCTGCTTGGAGGGGTTCAAAAATGTTTCCTCAAATTGGTTCAGTGTCCAGTCGATGCCGTCTATCTCGAATTTCTCGATAATCTCGCGGGCGCGGGCCTTGACCTTGTCCAAAAAAGCATTGTCCTGAATGCGTTTCTTATTGGCCTCCCGCTGTTTTTCGCCTTTCAGATTCCGTTCGATGGTAAGTCGTTCGGCCGAATTGTCCCAATAGGCCGGATCGACGTATAATTTCAGACTGATGCGCTTGCGACAGCTATTTTTGGTGACGCATAATTGGAGAATGTGATACCCCATTGAATTGGGCTTGTATTTCCGTAGAACGATGCGAACAGAGTAGGCCATTTCCCGATGCAAAATAATTGGTGGTACAAAAGTGGTACAAGAAAAATCGCAATAGATGACAATAAGGCAAAATTGCAATTCTCTGTACGTGATGTAAATATACTAAAATAAAGTTAATTACTTTTATCGGAAAAAATAAATTTCTCCTCTGGGGGGCGCGTGGTCGCAAGTTCGAATCTTGTCACCCCGACTTTTCGAAAAGCCTTGATAATCTGATGATTGTCGAGGCTTTCTTGTTTTTGTATCTGTTTACGGGCAGGGGCTGTGCGGGCGGGGAGAATACGATTCTGCGGGGAAATACGTTATTTTATGGGATACGGAAGATGCGGGCGGTGCGGGAAACCCGGAAGGCCGCGGACGGGAGGTTTCAAATTTTTTCTTATCTTTGTAGCGGATTCCGTATGACGGCCGTCGTTTTTTTTGCCTTGAGGCCGCCGATTCTTGCCGGCTCGCCCGTGAGCGGCGGCTGTTGATATTCGCCCGGAGGGCTGTTATTTTTCCCGGGTATATCGTCTGAATGCGGAGGAATTTGCAGGGGAGCCTGCGGTTCCGGGTGTATCTGTGATTTTATTGCGCCGTGCCTTTTTTTGTACGCTGACGACCGTACCGGGGACATTGCCGCCCGCATCCGAAAATTATAACGGAAAAATAAACGATAGTGCTTATGAAACAAAGGAAAATGCTTTCATTCACGCTTTACCAGCTCGGGCTGCTTTTCCGCCAGGAGCTGCCGGGACTTGTTGCCCAGGCCGATGCGAGCCGCGATGCCGGGGAGTTCCGGGCCCGGCTCGAAGAGTTCGTCGCCCGGCATGCGGCGGCGCAGGGCGAGGCGGCGGAACAGATCCGCCTGCTGATCGGCTACGATGGGCGGGAGGTGAGCGAACTTTCGACCGGTGAGCAGATGCCCGTGCGGACGCTGGAATTGCTGTGGCAGTTCCTCACGGGGCGGCTGGAGAACCCGGAGATGCGTTGCGACCTGTTCATCGACCTGTTTTTCCAGTTCAAGCGCCTTGAGGGGCTGGAGTTGCAGCCGCTCACGCCGCAGCGCGTCCGTATCCGCAGCGATCGCTGGCCGACGGGGCTCGATCCTGAGGTGGCGGAGGTGCGCGCCCGGAACAGGGAGCGTATGCTCCACCTCTTGGTGCAGAAGATCGAGAACCGCAAGTCGACCCCTTCGCGGTTCCGTTTCGAGGAGGGGATGACCTACGAGGATAAATACCGTCAGGTAGGCGTCTGGTGGGGCGATTTCCGGTTCCACCTGGCGATGGCCGTGAAGAGCCCTTCGGAGTTGAACCGGTTTCTGGGCAACTCGCTTTCGGCGGAGACCATGTACCTGCTGTCGAAGGCCCGCAAGAAGGGGATGCCGTTCTTCGCCACGCCTTATTACCTCTCGCTGCTGGACGTCACCGGCAAAGCGTACGACGACGAGGCGATCCGCAGCTATATCCTCTATTCGCCGCAGCTGGTCGAGACCTACGGGAATATCCGCGCCTGGGAGAAGGAGGACGTCGTCGAGGCCGGAAAACCCAATGCGGCCGGGTGGCTGCTGCCCGACGGGCACAATATCCACCGCCGTTATCCCGAAGTGGCGATCCTGATCCCCGATACGATGGGGCGTGCCTGCGGCGGGTTGTGCGCCTCGTGCCAGCGGATGTACGACTTTCAGAGCGAACGGCTCAATTTCGAGTTCGAGAGCCTGCGCCCCAAGGAGAGCTGGGATCACAAACTGCGCCGCCTGATGGCTTATTTCGAGGAGGACACGCAGCTGCGCGACATCCTCATCACGGGCGGCGACGCCCTGATGAGCCAGAACAAGACGCTGCGCAATATCCTCGAGGCGGTCTACCGCATGGCCTGCCGCAAGCGCAAGGCCAACCAGGCGCGTCCCGACGGTGAAAAATATGCCGAGTTGCAGCGCGTGCGGCTGGGGTCGCGCCTGCCGGCTTACCTGCCGATGCGCATCGACGACCAGCTGGTGGAGGTGCTGAAGGAGTTCCGGGAGAAGGCCTCGGCCGTCGGCGTGAAGCAGTTCGTCATCCAGACGCATTTCCAGTCGCCGCTGGAGGTGACGCCCGAGGCGCGGGAGGCTATCCGGAAGATACTTTCCGCCGGGTGGCTCATCACCAACCAGCTGGTATATACCGTCGCGGCATCGCGCCGCGGGCATACCACCCGGCTGAGGCAGGTGCTCAACTCGCTGGGCGTGGTCTGTTACTATACCTTCTCGGTGAAGGGCTTCGGCGAAAACTACGCCGTCTTCACGCCCAACAGCCGCTCGATGCAGGAGCAGCAGGAAGAGAAGCTCTTCGGGCGGATGACCGAGGAGCAGACCGCGGAACTGGATGCGGCGCTGACCGGCGAGGGCGACACGGCCGGGCGCATCCGCCGCTTCATGAAGAAACACCGGCTGCCGTTCCTGGCCACCGACCGCAGTGTGCTCAACCTGCCGGCCATCGGCAAGAGCATGACCTTCCGGCTGGTGGGCATCACGGCCGAGGGGAAGCGTATCCTGCGCTTCGACCACGACCGTACGCGCCGCCACAGCCCGATCATCGACCGTATGGGCGAGATCTACATCGTGGAGAACAAGTCGGTGGCGGCCTATCTGCGCCAGTTGGAGAAGATGGGCGAGGACGCGGAGGATTACGCCAGCATCTGGGGTTACACGCACGGTCAGACCGAGCCGCGTTTCGGGCTGTACGTCTACCCCGACTTCCCGTTCGGGGTGACCGGCCGGGTGAGCAATCTGGAGCTGGAATAGTTGCCGGTGGAAAAAGCAGGGGCCCGGCCGGATGCGCTCCGCCGGGCCCCGATATATTTGGATATATCAGAAATTCTTATTATCTTTGTGTAAAGTATAATAGGGCCGGTCGAAGAAGGATCACTGACAAGGATCGGGCCGGAAGAACAGCACCCGAATTATGAAACCGTCCGAACGATTGCAGTCGCTCGATGCCCTGAGGGGGTTCGACATGCTCTTTATCATGGGGTTCGCCTCGCTCGTCGTCGCCGTGTGCGGCCTGTGGCCCAACGCTGTGACCGACAGCATTGCCAGCCAGATGGGGCATGCCAGCTGGGACGGCTTCACCCACCACGATACGATCTTTCCGCTGTTCCTCTTCATTGCCGGGGTGAGCTTCCCCTTTTCGCTTTCCAAGCAGCGTTCGCTGGGGTTGTCGACCGGGACGATCTATGCAAAAATCGTCCGCCGCGCGCTGACGCTGGTGTTGTTGGGGGTGATTTACAACGGGTTGTTCAGGCTTGATTTCGAAAACCTGCGTATTGCCAGCGTACTGGGGCGTATCGGCCTTGCATGGGGCATAGCCGCGGTGCTGTACCTCAATTTCGGGGTGAAGGCGCGCATTGCGATCGCCGCAGCCATACTGGTCGGTTACGGCCTGTTGTCGGCGCTGGTGGCGGCACCCGACGTCGCGGGCGCAGGGCCATTGACCCGGGAGGGGTGCCTGGCAGGGTATGTCGACCGGCTGCTGTTGCCGGGTAAGCTGTACGGCAAGACATTCGACCCCGAGGGGCTGCTGAGTATGGTGCCCGCCGTGGTGACGGCCATGCTGGGCATGTTTACGGGGGAATTCGTGCGGCGGCAGGACTTGTCGGGCGGCCGCAAGGCGTCGTGGATGATTGCGGCGGCCGTGGCGCTGCTGGTCGCAGGGTTGGCTTTCAACGGGGTGGTGCCTGTGAACAAATCGCTGTGGTCGAGTACGTTCGTATGTGTCGTGGCTGCCTATTCGCTGGCGATGTTCGCCCTGTTCTACTACTTGATCGACGTCAGGGGATGGCGCCGCTGGACGCTCTTCTTCCGCGTCGTGGGACTCAATTCGATCACGATCTATCTGGCCCAGCGTATCGTGGGCTTCGGGCGCATATCCGATTTCTTCCTCGGGGGCGTGGCGTCGAAATGCCCGGAGGCGCTTGCCGCCGTGGTCAATAGTGCCGGCTATGTGGCCGTCTGCTGGCTGTTTCTCTATTTCCTTTACAGAAAGAACGTCTTTCTGAAGGTGTAGCCTGCGGATTCCGTCAGGTGCTGCGCGCAGGCGCGGCTGGCGCGGAGTTTGCTTCACGCCCAACCGATTGTATAATAAAAAATCATTGCTATGAATAAGACGATTCACCGCGCACAGACGCGCGGACACGCCAACCATGGTTGGCTCGATACCTACCATACGTTCAGTTTTGCCGGATATTACGACCCCCGGCGAATCCATTTCGGCGCCCTGCGGGTGCTCAACGACGATACGGTCGCCCCGGGCGAAGGATTCGGGACGCATCCCCACGATAACATGGAGATCGTGTCGATTGCGCTCGAAGGTGCGCTTCGGCACGGCGACAGCATGGGGAACATGCAGGAGCTGCGTCCGGGCGAGATCCAAGTCATGTCGGCCGGGACGGGCATTACGCACAGCGAAATGAACGCCAGCGACACGGAGCCCGTGAAATTCCTGCAGATATGGGTGCTGACCGATGCGGAGAACCATACGCCGCGTTACAACCAGATCCGGCTGGCGCCGGCAAAGCGCAACGAATTGAGGACGATCGTGGCTCCCGAAGGCCGCGGTGGCGAAAACACGGGCTGGCTCCATCAGGATGCCTGGTTCTCGACGCTCGACCTTGACAAGGGGCATGACGTTGAATACCGGATGCATACGCCCGGGAACGGGGCCTATGTCTTCGTGATCGAAGGGCTGGTCGAGGTGGACGGCGAAGTGCTCGGCCGCCGCGACGGCATGGGGGTCTGGGATACCGACGGCTTCGGGATCAGGGCTTCGGCCGACGCCCAGGTGCTGGTCATCGAGGTGCCGATGCGTTAACGGGCGGATATATAGGTGAAAGCCTGCTGGTTTCCAGCAGGCTTTTTTTATTGCCGCCGTGCCGCACCGGCCGGGCGGAAACGGAAATCCCCTTCCGCCCGGCCGAAGACAGTGTATTTTTCGTATCTTTGTTGCCGGTTCCGGCAAAATATCGTTGAATTCGTAAATGAGATACGCTATGAAAAATTATTTCGTCGCACTCGCCTTCACGGCGGTGTTACTGCCCCTGGCCTGTGCCTGCGGCACGCCCGAACCCGCCCGCAGCGGGGACGGGGATCCCCTGCCCGGGAACCCCGGGGCAAAGAGCTACAAGAACCCGGTTTTCCGGGAATTCCTCGTGGCCGACCCCACGGTAATACGCGCCGAGGACGGGAATTTCTACCTCTATGCGACCGAGAGCGGAAAGAACAACATCCCCATCCTGCGCTCGTCCGACCTGGTGAACTGGACGAAGGTCGGCTAGGTCTTTACGGCGGGGAACCATCCGCAGATAACCGACAAGGCCGGAGCCAACCTTTGGGCGCCGGACATCAACAAGATCGGCGACAGGTATGTGCTGTATTATTCCCAGCCGGGGGAGAACAACAAGCACGCCATCGGCGTGGCGTCGGGCCCCTCGCCTGTCGGGCCCTTTACCGACCACGGGAAACTGATCGGCAGCGACGAGATCGGGGTCGATATTTCGATCGACCAGTTCTACATCGAGGAGGACGGACACAAGTACATGTTCTGGGGAAGTTTCCGGGGCATCTGGGCGATTGAACTTGCGGACGACGGGTTATCGCTCAAACCCGGGGCCGGAAAGCGTAAGATCGCCGGTGACCAGTACGAGGGCACCTACATCCACAAGCGGGACGGGTACTATTACCTGATCGTCTCGACGGGCGATTTCATGAAGGATTACCATGTGGTCGTCGGCCGCAGCCGGTCGCTGATGGGGCCTTATGTCGATCGTGCGGGACGCGACATGCTCGGCGTGCACCACGAACTGGTCGTGGGCAACGGCAACGGGTTTGTCGCCCCGGGGCACAATGCGGAATTCGTTACCGACGACAAGGGGCAGGACTGGATGCTGTACCATACCCGGCTCGAGGTGGGCGGGCCGCGTTACCTGATTCTCGACCGGATCGAATGGAATGACGGGTGGCCCGAGGTGCGCGGGCACGTACCCGCCCGGAGTGCCGAAGCTCCCGTTTTCGAGTAGCCCGGCTGGCAGGCCGTGCGATGTCCGTGCGTGCGGCGTCCATGCCTGTGACCTGTCTGCGCCGCCCGTCCCCGCGAC
>ERZ779750.706-NODE-706-length-11448-cov-6.82911_pt1 | contig 11448 bp, 9 predicted proteins | sample MGYA00511071_ERZ779750 | MGnify/ENA primary metagenome ERZ779750 (study PRJEB29588, sample SAMEA2153740) | human gut metagenome | biome: human gut; feature: human-associated habitat; material: faeces | place: Denmark | collected 2008/2010 ... | reverse complement strand
CTGTCCCGGCGAATACGGCGCCGCCATGAACTGGAGCAACTTCGCCGTCAGGGGGCCGGCCTGCGAGGTCAATGAGGAAGTCGAGCGCGCGCTCAACGCAAGCTACGAAGCCGGCATCGTCATTGGTGCCATGTGTATTGCGCCGACGGTTGTTGCCCGCGTGCTCGGCAAACATAAAGTTAAAGTGACGGTTGGTAATGACAAGGCCGTTGCCGCCGGCATTGCCAAAATGGGCGCCGTTCATCAGGACTGCGGCGCGGCCGAAGTCTGTGTCGACGAGGAAAACAAAATCGTTACCGTTCCCGCCTACATGCTGAGCAAAAACATTTCGCAGATTGCCGTCGGCGCGCATAATCTGGTAAGCGCCGCGCTGGATTTGATAGAAGCGTGAATTGCGCACAAAATCCTTGCAATCCGCAATTTTTGTTTTATGGTGTAAACAGGTTAAACAATTAGTCAAAATAGGTAGTTGAATTATGAAAGTAAGAACCAGATTTGCCCCCAGCCCGACCGGCTATATGCACATCGGCAACCTGAGAACCGCATTGTACGAGTATCTCATCGCCAAAACCAATGGCGGCGACTTTATTCTCCGTATTGAAGATACGGACCAGAAGCGTTTTGTCGAGGGTGCCGAAGAAATCATTTACAACACGTTGAAAAGAGTCGGCATGAACTGGGACGAAGGACCGGACGTCGGCGGCAATTACGGTCCTTACGTTCAGTCGCAGCGCAAGCCTTTGTATGCCGAATACGCGCATAAACTGGTAGAACTGGGCGGCGCGCATTATTGCTTCTGTTCCGCCAGGGACGCCGACGAGCAGAAAGACGACGAACAAAACATCAAGTTCAAAGATCCCTGCAAGCGCCTGAGCCTTGAAGAGGCGCGCGCCCGCATTGCCGCCGGCGAGCCTTATGTCGTCCGCCAGACCATTCATAAGACCGGAACTTCCATTTTCCATGATGTTGTTTACGGTGACATCGAAATTGATTATGACGAACTGGACGAAGGCGTTCTGCTCAAGTCCGACGGTTTTCCGACCTACAACTTTGCCAATGTCGTCGACGATCATCTGATGGAAATCACGCATGTTGTCCGCGGCAACGAATATATTTCCTCGACGCCCAAGTATAATCTCATTTATGAGGATTTCGGCTGGACGCCGCCGGTTTATGTCCATGTTCCGCAGGTTATGAAAGACGCGCAGCACAAACTCAGCAAACGTAACGGCGACGCTTCGTTTCAGGATTTGGTGGCCAAGGGTTTTCTGCCCGAAGCGGTTTTGAACTATATCTGTCTGCTGGGGTGGAACCCGGGAACCGATGAGGAAATTTTCTCGTTGGAAGACTTGAAAAAAGTTTTCAAAATGGAACGCATTAACAAGTCGCCGGCCATTTTCGACCTGACCAAGCTGACCTGGATGAACGGCTGTTATATCCGTGCCCTCAGTCCGGAAGCTTTTCATGAAATGGCAATGCCGTTCTACAAACAGGCCGTCAGCCGCAATATTGACTTTAGGGTTTTGAGCGAGGTTTTGCAGCCGCGTACCGAAGTTTTGGGGCAAATTCCCGAAGAAATCAAATTTTTGGAGAATGTGGCCGATTATTCGGTTGAACTTTATAATAACAAGAAAATGAAAACGGATCCAGAGGTTGCCAAAAAGACTTTGGCTCTGGCTCTGGAAACTTTGAAAGAGCAAACTTCCTGGGACAATGATACCCTGTTCGCCGCGTTGAAAGCGCTGGCAGAGAAAGAAGGCTTAAAGAACGGTCAGATTCTCTATCCGGTCAGAATAGCTTTGTCGGGCAGGGAAACCACCCCCGGCGGCGCAACCGAACTGGCTGTAATCTTGGGCAAGGAAGAAACCTTAAAACGCATTTCCGAAGCTCTGCAAAAATTAGCTTAAAAAAACGAATGCCCTCTCTTTTGAGAGGGCATTGCATAACTAAACATCAGTCTAAAAGTTTTCCCGGGCATAGGCGCCTTTGACCGCCCGGAAGCCGTTAATGTTTCTTTTCCGCAAATAAATCTTTTGCCTTGTCCAGCAGCGTGTCATGCGTGGCCAGATCCGTAAAGGCATGGGTGGGAGCTGTCGGCATCGGAGCCGTCGGCGTAACGTTGATATAATTGATGTCCGGTTTCTTCCAAATTCTGTTCATGGTAAAAATGATAAATGCCGCCGGAAAAATGAAAAATGCTACCATAAAGAAATCGGGGCCGAACAGGCTCATGCCGGCGGAAACGATAATCGGGCCAGAAATCAGGCCGATGCTTTGCGCCAAAATCAGCATGCCGCTGATATGCACGCGCTGGGCGTCGGTAACCAAATCGTTGATATGCGAAACCGAAATCGGATACAGGGTAAAAGTGCAGGCGCCGAGCAGCATGGTCAAGGCTGCCAGATACCAGCCGCCTTTAATGACCAGTAGATCTGCCGCCGGAACAATAAAGCCGAGCGCACAGCAGATATAAAACAACACATGGCGGCGGTCGGTCAGGTCTGAAAGGCGCCCGAGCGGAATTTGCGCCAACAGCCCGCCGAATACGCCGAAAAACATAAACATCGACACGTCTTTAATGCTCATTCCGATACTTGAGGCATAAATGGTGCCCAAAAGATAAAAACTGCCGACCAAAATCCCGCTGACGATGCAGCAGGCAAAGCCGACCGGCGAAATTTTAAAGGCTTCGCGGACAGACGTCGAGCGAAAAATCTGGATGTTCGGCGCCGGCAGAGCCGTCAGCGAAACCGGAATCAGCGCAATCGAGAAAATAATTGAAATCAGGATATAAACCAGTGTGCCGGACGGATCGGGAATGTTCAGCGACAGCTGGCCGATACTGGCTCCCAGATAGGTCGTTACCATGTATAAGGACATGATCAGTCCGCGGTTTTTGTTGGTTGCCCGCGTATTAAGCCAACTTTCCAGACACAGGTTGATGGTGCCGATGCAGTATCCTTCGCCGAAACGCAGAAACGGCCACAAAAACAGGTTGCCGGTAAAAACGTGCAGCAGGACCAGAGCCGAGAGCAGGGAGGTAAAGGCCGAAAAGGCCCGTATGTTGCCGACTTTGTTGATAAATTTGTAAGCGCTGAGCGAAGCGGTAATACTGCCGAGATAGTAACAGGCCAGAACTAGTCCGGAAACGAACATCGGCGTATCTGACAGATTGAGCTGCAGAGCAAATGTCGAGTTGAGTGAAGCGTAGCCGCAGCAAACCAGCGTCGTGCCGGTTAAAAAGGCCGTCAGCGGAGAAACTGCCGCTTTCAGCGCCGTCCAGAAAGACCTGATAATTTCCATTGCCGCTCCTGCAGAAAAAAATATGGAACAAACATTCTTGTTTATTCCATATTAGCCGGCGATTGGTAAAAAAATCACCAAGATTTATTTGTTTTTCAGGTTTTCGATTTCTTTTTTCATTTCCTTATGTTCTTCCATGATAGTTTTGTGATCGTCCGTAATTTGTTTATGTTCTTTCATAATCCGGTCATAGTCGTTCATGATTTTTTTATGGTCTTCCATAATCTGCTGATGTTCTTTCATGATTTTTGCGTCATTGTCCGACATGTCTTTGTGCTCCTTCATAATTTGGTTGTGTTCGTTTTTGACGACGCTGACGTCGTTCATCATCTGCTCATGCTGTTTCTGCATGGTTTCCGACATGGACATCTGCGCGCCGGCTCCGGTAATGCCGCTCATCAGCGCCACGGCGGAAACGGCGGCAAGCGCTAAAGCTTTTTTCATGTTCATACTCCTGAATTGGGATTGTCAATTAAACGAAACCCGATATATATTCAAAGCAGACAAAATCAATGTTTTTAGACTTAAAGGCTATAACGGGGAAAGGATTATGAGCGTCAAACAGGTAAGCACCGGTATTATCCGGCATAACGGCAGAATTTTAATCGGACAGCGCAAGCGCGGCAAACCGCAGGAATTTCTGTGGGAGTTTCCGGGCGGCAAGCAGGAACCCGGCGAAACCATGCCTGAATGCCTTTATCGCGAGCTGAAAGAGGAGTTCGGCCTTGAAACCGAAATCGGCGATTTTATCATGACTTCGCCATATGACTATGAAACCGGCTCAATCGTTTTGCACGCCTATTTTGTTTCCGCACCCGATGCCGAAATTAAAAAGCTTGATGCGCATGAACAATACAAATGGGTAACGCCGTCAGAACTGTCCGATTATGAATTTGCGCCGGCCGACCGCCCGATTGTCGCCGCACTGCTCAAATCCGGTCTCCTTTAGCCGAGCAGCAGTGCCACTGCCGCTTTTTTCAGCAGGTCGGCATTATACAGCAGCGACAGTTCTTCGTCTTTGCTTAAATCCAGTTCCAAACGGTGATTCAACCAGTTTTCCAGCTTTATCCTGGCCTTGTCCGCAACTTCGCGGGAAAATTCCGGAGCCGGTCCGTTTACCGGCAGCATAAAGATATGCAGGTTGGCCATCGTATTGTCGCTTAACAGCAATTCGACGCCCTGTACCGAAACTTCCGTCCTGCCGAGTTCCTGTTCGTAAAAAGCGGCTTTCTGCATAATCTGCGGAACGTTCAGTTCTTCCGGAATTACAAAGTAGTTGTGCCTTTTAGCCCACCGGCCCGCGCTGACCCGTGACGTAAGCATTGAAATCGGAATGGAAAACATCAGTCCGACGGTAATCGGCAGCATCCACCAGAACAGTTGTCTGGCATAAAGGGCAACGACAATCGTCGTGACGATGCCGAGCACGGTGTGCCATATGTGGCGTTGAAAGGCTTCTTTGCATGAAGTGCCTCGGTCGCCGCGGTTTTGCGTACTCCAGCCGACAGCGTGTCCCGTGAAAATTTCCAGTACGAACTTGCTTTGGAACATCATCATAATCGGGGCGGAAAGGGCGCTCATGACAATTTCGGCCAGCATGCTCTTAAAGGCGCCGCGGGTTTTTTTCTCGTTGATATAATAGATAATCAGTCCCAGAAATTTCGGAAAAATCAGCATGAACATCGACAGGACAAACAGTGCGATCGTACCGATTTTGTCAAATATAGGCCAAGTTGGGAACAACGTGTGCACTTCCGGAAAATAAACCGGCGGAAAAATGACCCGTCCCAATGCAATCGCCAGACCAACCAGCAGAAAACACAACCATATCGGCGATGACAGATAAGACATGATGCCGATGGTAAAATGTATGCGGCTGACCGGATGCAGATGCTTGGAAAGCAGAATTTTGATGTGCTGCATGTTTCCCTGACACCAGCGGCGGTCGCGGCCGGCAAAGTCAATCATGGTCGGAGGCGGCCCTTCGTAACTTCCCTTCAGCTCCGGCAGCAGCCAGGCCGACCAGCCGCCGCGGCGGATAAGCGCGGCTTCGACAAAGTCGTGGCTCAGAATATGCCCGCCGAAAGGCGCTTTGCCTTCCAGAACCGGCAGGCCGCAGCACTCCATAAATGCCTTGACCCGGATAATTGCGTTATGTCCCCAGTAATTGCTGTCGCCGACCTGCCAGTAAGCCAGACCGGCCGCCACAATCGGGCCGTAAACCTTGCCTGCGAACTGTTGCATGCGGGCGAAAAGCGTATGTCCGCCGACGGTCATCGGCGGTGCCTGAATAATGCCGGTATGCTGATTGTTTTCCATCAGCTGTGCCATTTTCAGCATGGTTTTGCCGTTCATCAGGCTGTCTGCGTCCAGAACAATCATAAAGTCGTAATAACAACCCCACTTGACGCAGAAATCTTCAATGTTGCCGCTTTTTCGCGCCGTGTTCTTTGCACGGCGGCGGTAATAAAGGTTGATTGTTTTCGGCATCAGCTTTTTTGCTTCCAGCCAGCAGCGTTCTTCCTCGACCCAGAGTTTCGGATTTGTGGTGTCGCTCAGAACAAACATGTCAAAGGCTTTTCCTTGTCCGGTCTTATCCAGATCGTCGGCCATGGCCAGCAGGTTGGCGAATACGTCACGCGAACACTCGTTGTAAACGGGCATCAGCACGGCTGTTCGGGTCGAGAGTTTTGTGTCTTCCGGAACCCAGGTTATGCCGGGAACGCCGCGCCGAAACAGAAGTTCGAAAAATCCGAAAATGCTGGACCAGAAAAACAGCGCAATCCATGCAAAGGTAAGCACAAACAGCGCCACCATCAGAAATTTGGTCAGCAGGGTGGAGTCCGTCGGAATAACGTAAGTCCATTTGATTGTGGCCAGCAGGGTCGAAACGAACATCAGTCCGAACACTTTGACGCGACGGTTGCGGATGCGTTTCGGATTTAAAACGGTCAGTTCTTCGCTCATTGTCAGGAAGCCTTCTTTGCGGTTAAATGCAGCAGCCGGTGCAGCCAGCTCTTGGAAATTGCCGGTTCGATTTTCTGTGCCTGCATTGGAGCATAGGCATAATCGGGAGCCTGTTGCAGATTATGTTCGCTCATAATCCGGCGCATATCCTCGGGAATTTCTTTGTCGGAAAAAACAAGGACTCCCCAGCGGTCGGCGCCGTCATTGTTCAGATACAAAAGTTTGAACAAAGCCGTCAGCTGTTCGGAAGAGTATTCGCTCAGCGGCCATATCTTTCTCGCTGTCAACAGCAGCAGTTCGTCCAGAGCCGCGATAATCTCGTCGCCGTTGTTCAAATCGCCGTCAATCATGCCCGAAAGTCCGTCCGAAACTTCTGCTGCCTTCTCGCGACCAAAACCCAGCGTTTGCAGATAAGCGCCGATTATGTCGCCGCGGCTTTGAATTTTTATGGTAACCATTGATAGCTCCAAACTTCCGAGATGTTTTTGCCGTCTTTCTTCAGAACGATTCTGAGTTCCGAAGTTTTGTTGTTCGGTTCAAAGTCCATGTAAACGGTTGCGCCTTTGATAAGCGGGTTATACATCAGGTACTGGCCGGCAATCCGCCCCTCCGAAGCCGAAACTTCGGCGGTAATTTTGCCGTCGGCAATGTCTTTTTTCATCTTCGGTCCTTTGAAGTCGACGACAAACTTGCGCTTGTGGGTTTCAAGCATTCCCGATACGCCGCCGATTCCTGTATAGGTAGACGTTACTCTGGCGATGTCGCTTTCCTCGGGAACTCTGTTGCACCAGTAAAGGCGGTATTTAAAACGGTATTCTTTTTTGATTTCCACCGGTTTTTCCGGAATCCAGAAGGCGACGATATTGTCATGAATTTCCTGTATGCTCGGAATTTCAACCAGCTGCACCGTTCCTTTGCCCCAGTTTTCAAGCGGTTCGACCCAGATGCTCGGCCGCTGTTCGTAGTTTGCTTCAAAATCAAGATAATGTTCCGGATTCCGGTCGCGCTGCATCAGCCCGAAACCTTTCGGATTGTTGTCTTCAAAGGAACTTATGCGCAGATATTTGGAATTGTCCAAAGGCCGCCACAGCAGTTCGCCGTTGCCGTTGGCAATCAACAGGCCGTCGCTGTCATGAACTTCGGGTCGGTGATCGTCAAACCTGTTTTTGGTGTTTTCGCCGAACAGGAACATTGAAGTCAGCGGGGCAATGCCGAGCTTGCCGATATTTTTGCGCGGATACAGAACGGCCTCGACGTCCATGGTCGTCGTCTTGCCGGGCGTAATTACAAAAGTATAGGCGCCGGCGATGCTCGGGCTGTCGAGCAGGGCATAAACCTTGACGCTTTTCTGGCCGCGTACGGGTTTTTCAATCCAGAATTCCCTGAAAATCGGAAATTCTTCGCCGGTATCCATAGCCGTGTCAATTGCCAGTCCGCGGGCGGAAATGCCGTATTTTTGTCCTTTGGCCAGCGCACGAAAGTAGCTGGCGCCCAGAAAGGAAACCAGTTCGTCGTAATAGGCCGGGCTGTTGAGCCGCGTATGCAGGCGAAAACCGGCGTAGCACAGATTGTCGTATGCCGTTTCGGTCAGCTTGTTGCGCCCGTAGTCGAAAAACTGCGGCGAATATTTAATGCGTGTGGCTTTGCCGTTGACAACCTCGTTAATCGGAACCGAAATCTGAAAAATGGAGCCGAGGTGGAAAAACTGCAGTTCAAAGGGCAGCTTTTTTCCGTACCAGGGACCGTTTTCGCGTACAAAGCGAATGTCACGGTGTTTGTCATAATCCAGATTCTTTAGTTCCTGAGGAAGTATGTCCGCCGGTTTTTCATAATCCTTGCTGGCCAGTTTCTGCGCTTTGGCAATCAGGACATTCTGGTCAAATTTTTCATTGACCGGCTGCTGCATTTCGGAAACCTGTGCCGCAATCTGTTTCTGTACCCAGAAATTGTAGCCGGCAATTCCGGCACAAACCGCTGCAACTACGGCAACGAAGCGTATAACTGATTGTTTTGTCATAGTCTTTTAAAAGTATCCTGTTCTTTTGTCCCCGTTTGATTGTCCAGAGTATATCAGAGCAGATTACCCCAAAAGTCAAGACAAATCTGTTCAGGTATCGAATTATAAGATAGCTGTGACCATAAAATATTATATTGTCCGATTGCAAAAAGTCCTTTAGAATAAATTTTATTGGAGGACTGATGATATCTAAACGTGACATTTTAAAAATCGAAAGCCTGCTTTTTCTGCAAGCCATTTCCGAAGCGGGAAGCAAGCGGGAGGTAGCCGGACAGTTGGGGACTTCCGTCGATACGCTCAATAAATATCTTTCCGAGTTTGAAACGGAAATGAAAACAAAGTTTTTAATCAGCAACGGCCGCGGTACGGTTATAACCCCGGAAGGGAAGAGAATGCTGGACATTGCTCAGGACGTTGTCCGGGCGGTGCGTTCCATGGACGACTATGCCGAAGAGGCCGATGCCTACAGCGGCGTTGTCCGTCTGGCCATGCCGGACGCGATTGCCGACTATATCGGCATGCGTGAGGTCGGGGAATTTATCCGCAAGTATCCGGATCTTTCCTTTGAAAACAACATAACCAATGAAATGCCTGATATCGGTGCGCTCGAAGCCGACATCTGCATCAATTATGAACCGCTTTCCCATCCCGACGCGGTAGTTGTCGCCGCCAAGGAAGTCGGCTGCGGCCTCTTCGCTTCGCCGAAATATATTGAGGAACACGGCATGCCCCGCGATATGGATGATTTGCTCGCCAATCATTTTATCATAGCCAAAAACTCGCATGAAAAATATGCGCCCGGCTGGAGCGAGCTGCTCGAAAAGGCGCGCCATGTCATCTATCGCACCAATTCGGTCTTTTCTTTCCGCCATGCGCTCAAGGCCGGAATAGGCGTCGGCGTCAGTCCCGTAAGCTATGCCGCCCAGCAGTTTATTTATCTGAAACATCTGGATTTCGACTTCAAAATCAACCTCTGTCTTATGGGGCATAAGGATACCAAGGACATGCCGCGTATCCGGGTTGTGCTGGATTACCTTAAAAACATTCTCAAAAACCGTCCCAATTAGGTCGAAAGCATATAAGACCGTGGCGGATTTGATTATTTTTATACGCCGAAGGTTTTAATTTGTTTCCGAATGAATATATACGGAACAAAATAACCTTTCGGAGGAAAAATGTTCAAACGGTTTGCCCCTTTGCTGCTTTTGTTCGGTGTGGTGTCCGCGGCTTCGGCCGAAGAAGCCGTATCGCCGCTGCGGGCCAATTTTCGGCGCGCGGCGCTGGACTTCTCGTCAACTTCGGTAAAAAACGCCCGCGATTATCAAAATTCGCCAAACTCTCAGCTCAGCGCCGACGGCGAAACGGTCGTCAAGGGCGTGTTTGATTTTGTGTTGGAATATGAGCAGCCCGATTATCAGTGGAACAACAGCGTCTTTATGGAATACGGCAAAACCAAAGTCCGTCCTGCGGTCGGCAAAAATACGACCAGCGAGAATGCCGATAAGATTTTGCTGACAACCGACTATTCCCAAAAAAGCTTCCGCTGGCATGATGCCGACGTCGGGCCTTTTGCCAGCCTCGGCTATCAGACCGAATTTGAGAAAAACGAAGACGCTCCGCTGACCAAGACCTTTCGCGGCAAAGGCGGTTATAAGCTTTTTAACGGCACTTATATCAAAGAGCTGTATGTCGCGCTGGTTGAAGAATACGACATGACCTACAGTCCCGCCAATACCAAAACCGCCTGGGAAATAGGCATAACTTACGATTATCCGCTGCGGGAAGGCGTAAAATTTCATCTGGAAAGCTATTTCCGCGATTACTTTTATTACAGCCGATACCGCGGCACCGACTTTAAATACGAACTGAGCTTTACCGGCCGCATGGACGTCAAAATCAACGATACGTTCAGCCTTGCGCCTTTTGTGCAGTACTTTATGGCGCAGGACCGGCAGAGCAGTGCCTATGGCAGCAATCTGATGATTGGCGTTTCGGTCGCCTATTCCGATTTGTTTAATTTGTAATTTACATACCGCCGCGGAGGTAATTATACTTGACAATTAACGCCTGCATAATAACTTATAACGGTAAAAACTGATATTGGGCCGGACAAATGACGCTCGACTTTACTTTGGAACAGCAAAAACTCAAACTCGCCCTGAGCGGCGATTATCTCAATTTTGACGACGAAGACGCCAAGCTTCGCCTGCTTGAAGCTCTGCGCGGCGGCGGAGTCTGCTCGGTTTCGGTCAATGCGTCCGGTCTCGGCAGCTGGGATTCCACGCTGGTTGTCGTGCTTTATGAACTGGTTCGCGAATGCCTGCGCTGCAACGTCAAAATCAGTTATGAAAAATTTCCGCCCAATCTCAGGCGCCTGATTGACCTTGCCTTTATGGTCGACCGCAAACCTTCACGCCCCCGGAGCGTTCGTCTGCCCTGGCTCGAGGCTCTTGGAAATTTTGGCCTTTCGGTCTGGCAAAGCATAAAAAAAGGCATGGGTTTCATTCATCAGAGTTTAAAGTCTTTTCGTCGCTGGCTGGCGGCTTCGGCGGTCATGCGCAAGGTCGATTTTCTGTTTGCCTTGCAGGATTGCAGTTACAAGGCCGTCGGCATCGTTTCTCTGGTCAGCTTTATGGTTGGGCTGATTCTGGCTTTTGTCGGTGCCGTGCAGCTCAAAACCTTCGGCGCGCAGATATATGTTGCCAGTCTGGTGGCTATCGGCATGACCCGCATCATGGGTGCGATAATGGTCGGCATCATCATGGCCGGCCGCACCGGCGCCTCTTATGCGGCCACCATCGGCACCATGCAGGTTAACGAGGAAATCGACGCGCTGAAAACCATGGGCATTCCGGTAACGGATTTTCTGGTCCTGCCGCGGATTATGGCTCTGACGCTGGCTATTCCGTTTCTGGTCATTCTAGCCGACCTTATGGGCATTGTCGGCGGCGGATTCGTCGGCGTGCTGATGCTGGATATTCCTTATGCCGAATATTACAGATACACCATAGACGCGCTGGACATGACCAACTTTTTGGTCGGACTGTTTCACGGCCTGGTTTTCGGCGTTGTCATTTCGCTTTGCGGCTGCTATTTCGGCATCTATTGCGGGCGCAATGCCGACAGCGTCGGCAAGGCGACCACGCAGGCGGGGTGGGCGG
>ERZ779750.685-NODE-685-length-11696-cov-3.77906_pt1 | contig 11696 bp, 10 predicted proteins | sample MGYA00511071_ERZ779750 | MGnify/ENA primary metagenome ERZ779750 (study PRJEB29588, sample SAMEA2153740) | human gut metagenome | biome: human gut; feature: human-associated habitat; material: faeces | place: Denmark | collected 2008/2010 ... | reverse complement strand
AGAGCGGAGCGGATGCCACCCACTTTGTGGGTGCTATCCGGTGGCTTACTGTACTTCTACTGTTTCTGTCTTTGTCTGAACTTCACCCTCAACTTCATTTCCATCTCCATCCAATGATGGAACTGTATATTTCCATGTTACCGTTATTTTACCGGATGCACAATTCATTGTTCCGGATACTGAAACCTCTGCTGAAGTTACTGTTCCACTTGCGTATGTCTGTCCATCACTGCCTTTTAAGGTATATGAACCATCTACTACCTTTGCATTTTCTATTCCAAGTGACAATGTCTTATTTACGCTCTTTGAAACCTGCTGCTTACCCTTACTGAGTGTAAGTGTGATTGTGGTGCCCGCGGCTACGGTTTCGCCGGATTTGGTCTGGCTGATTACGCTGCCGGCGGGTACTGTGTCGCTGTACTGGGAGTCGGCATAGGTGTACTTGAGCCCTGCTCCTGCGAGGGCGCTTTCTGCATGTGACTGTGAGGCACCTACTACGTTTGGCACGGTGATTGGCTTCTGGCCCGGTGAGAGGGTGACTGTTACTGTGCTGCCCTTTGCGGCCTGTTTCTTTGCTGATGGTGACTGTGCTGTTACTACATCTGCTGCTACACTGTCATTGTAATCTCCATACTCGAAGGTGACACTAAAGCCTGCTGACTCGAGTGTACTCTTTGCTGAGCTCTTGGTCTTTCCGATTACACTTGGTATCTTGACCATCTCTGATGTACTATCACCTTTTCCTGCGATAACTACATTAATCTGTGAACCACGCTTTACTGTATCTCCGGCCTTGACATCCTGCTCAAGGATTGTGCCATCCTTTGCATCTGACTGCTTTGTCTCAAATGCAAATACTGTGAGGTCAAGCTTTAAGCGGTCTACTGCCTTCTGAGCATCCTCCACTGACATGCCTCTGATGTCAATCATCTGGCCCTCTGTCTCAGTCTGTGTCTCTGACTCTGATTCAGACTCGGTCTGTGTCTGTGACTCTGTCTGCTGTGACTCTGAGTTCTTTTTGCCGCCAAACTTAAACACTCCTGCCACTGAAAGTGCAAGATATATGATAACTATTACAATGATTACGGCTGTTACTATACCCATGATTGTGATTGCTTTATCCATCTTTGGATTTAAAAGCTTGCCGTCATCATCATCGTCTTCGTCGTCTTCGTCTTCTTCGTCATCATCGTCGTCTAAGAGTGACTCATCATATTCATCATCATCGTCTTCATCGTCAGCATACTCATCACCATTATCTGCATCGGTATCATCATCGTTTAAGTCCTCTGCAACACCTCTGCCTTCTTTTATCTTGTCAAGCTCCTCCGGGCTTATAACCTTGGTCTTGCCACCGTCAACGAGTGGTGCTATTGTAACGAAATCCTCATCAGGATGCGCAAGAGAGCGCCTTATGTCTGTGAGAAGCTCCTCAATAGTCTGGTATCTGCGGTCCGGTGTCTTTTGTGTACACTTTAAGATGATTTTCTCAAAGCTGATTGGCAGATCCGGTGCGTAGATGCTTGGCCTTGCAATCTCCTCCTGTAAGTGCTGCAGTGCAACTGCCACTGTGGTATCACCGTCAAACGGCACACGGCCTGTAACCATCTCAAACATTACGATTCCCAATGAGTAAATATCACTTCTGCCATCGACGAAGCCGTTTCTTGCCTGCTCCGGAGATGCATAGTGTACTGAGCCCATCACATCTGAGCTTATTGTATTTGAAGATGTAGCCTTTGCAATTCCAAAGTCTGTCACCTTTACCTTGCCATCTGTAGAAATAATGATATTCTGCGGCTTGATATCACGGTGGATGATATTTTTATTGTGAGCGGCCTCTATGCCCCTTGCCACCTGGATTGCAATACTTGCAGACTCCTTGAATGACAGCTGGCCCTTTTTCTCGATATAAGTCTTAAGTGTGATACCCTCGACATACTCCATGACAATGTAGTACAGACCATTCTCGCTGCCTACATCATAGATATTTACGATATTTGGATGCTCAAGTCCTGCTGCTGACTGTGCCTCAGCACGGAACTTGGTCACAAATGAACTATCCTCCGAAAACTCCTGCTTTAAAACCTTTATAGCTACAAAACGGCTCAGTATATGGTCTTTTGCCTTGTATACATCAGACATGCCGCCTGCGCCAACCTTGCTTAGGATCTCATATCGATCCGATAAAAAACTTCCTATCTCTAACATCTGTTATTACCTCGTCTTAAAATGGTTTAATAATCATTACCGTGATATTATCGCGGCCACCGTTTGCATTGGCCATGGCGACAAGCTGTGACGCTGCTGTCTCGATATTATCATTTTGCCTAATAGTATCGCATATTTCTTTATCTCTCACCATATTGGTAAGTCCGTCTGTACACAGAAGAATCCTGTCGTCCTCACATAGCTCGACCTCAAAGAAATCTGCCTCCACATGATCTGCTGCCCCGACAGCTCTCGTGATGATATTCTTGTCCGGATGAACTCTCGCCTCGTCGGCATTTATCTCACCCATCCTGACCATCTCATCAACCAGTGAATGATCCCTGGTAATTTGTCTGATCTGCTCTGTGCCACCTACAATATAAAGCCTGCTGTCACCTATATTGGCCACAAAAAGCTTGTTTCCTATAATAGTTCCTACGACTAAGGTGGTACCCATTCCACGCTTAGCTTCATCCTCACGAGACTCAGCCACCAAAAGCTCATTTGCCTTGTTGATAGCCTCTTTGATGATGGATACCGGTTCATCCCCGGCATTTCTCGATACCGATGCAACCACACGCTCTATAGTGTATCTGGAAGCATAGTCACCGGCTTTGTGTCCTCCCATTCCATCTGCTACGATGAAAAGATTCGGAAGATTTCCTACTGCAGTGTCAGACGAGAAATAAAAATCCTGATTCATCTCACGAATAGCACCTGCATCCGTAATGGAAAACGTCTTCATCTAGTTTATTCCTCTCTCTTTATCTATATGCTTCTTGCGAAGCTGTCCACAGGCACCGTCTATATCTCTGCCCATTTCCCTTCTAATAGTAACATTAATTCCGTTTTTTTCAAGCCTATTTTTAAAAGCCTCTATAACACCCTTGTTGGACTGCACGTAGTCGCGCTCCTTTATCGGGTTTACCGGAATCAGATTTATATGGCAGTTCATGCCATACACGAGTGCCGAAAGCTCTGTTGCATCCTCGGCTGTATCGTTCACTCCGCCTACCAGGCTATACTCAAAGGTGACTCTGCGGCCGGTCTGTGCAAAATAATATTTGCATGCATCGACCACATCATGTATATCATAGCTGTTTGCAACCGGCATGAGAGCTTTTCTCTTTTCCTGGTTGGAGGCATGCAGTGAAAGCGCCAGCGTGATAGAAAGCTTTTCATCTGCAAGCTGTCTCATGCGCGGTACGAGACCACATGTGGAAACTGTCAGATTGCGCTGGCTGATATTGATACCGTTTTCATCAGTAAGAAGCTCTATAAAGCGCAGCAGATTGTCGTAATTGTCAAGCGGCTCACCTGTCCCCATGACAACTACATTTGAAATGCGCTCTCCTATGTCCTTGCCTATCTGATAAATCTGGTCAATCATCTCAGACGACCTAAGCCCCCTGACGAGACCATCAAGAGTGGATGCACAGAATCTGCACCCCATCCTGCAACCAACCTGCGAAGATATGCATACAGAGTTTCCATGCTTGTACTTCATAAGCACACTTTCTATGACGTTGCCATCGTCGAGTGCAAAGAGATATTTTCTCGTGCCATCGAGCTTTGACACCTGCACCTCCTCTTTTTTTAGCGAGATGAGTATTGCATTGTCCTTTAATACCTGTATGAACTTTTTTGAAATATTGGTCATCTCATCAAAGCTGTCCACATGCTTCACATGAATCCACTCATATATCTGCTTCGCACGGAATTTCTTCTCTCCGAGCGATATGATAAACTCTGTGAGCTCGTCCATATTCATTGATTTGATGTCAGTTAGTTGTTCTTTTATCTGTTCCATATCATTTTTATTAAGTCTGCATTTAACTATTGTTTTATAAATGTTTTTCTTATTTGTTTTGCTTATTGTTTATTACTTCACTGATTATATCCTGAAATCTGGTTTCGTAATTAAAATTCATCATTTAAATCTGCATAAACAAATTCTTCTAATTCGAGCCCATTTATATTTATTAATTCATGATTTATTTTAATATCATAATTTGCTTTTTATAAATCTTGCAATAAAGAATCCGTCACTTCCATGCTCACCGGGCAGTATCTGTTTCATTCCGGTGCCCTCAGCAAAGTTCTTATCCAACTCAAACTCCGGATGCTTTTCAATAAACCACATCACATTGTCCTCATTCTCAGCCTCATCTATCGTACATGTACTGTACACGAGCACTCCGTTTGGCTTCACGTATGTATGCACGGTATCAAGTATCTGTCTTTGAAGAGCGGCAAGCTCATCTACAGACTCAGGCGTCATCTTGTAGCGGATATCCTTCTTTCTGCCGAGCACTCCAAGCCCTGAGCACGGCAGATCACAAATGAGTATATCTGCCTTTCCCGCCGAATCAGCATCAAATACTGTGGCATCCCACACCTCTGCCGACATATTGTTAAGGCCATGCCTTTCTATATTTTCCTCAATCATATCGACCTTGTTATCGGTCAGGTCACGTGCGAGCACATGGCCGCTTCCCTGCAAAAGCTCAGCTATATGGGTGCTCTTGCCACCCGGTGCTGCGCATACATCTATCACATAGTCGCCCTTCTTTGGAGCAGCCGTCTGTGCAACAAGCATGGAGCTGATATCCTGCACATAGAAAAGTCCGTCTCTGAAGCTCTGCAAGCCATTCAAATAATCAAATCCAGATATAACAAACGCATAATTAAGTTCACCAACCGCTGTGACCGTCACACCCTCTGCCTCAAGCATTACACGAAGCTCATCCGGAGTACACCTGGTCAGGTTTGTCCTGATGCTTATGGTGCTCTTACTGTGAAAGGCCTTGAAAATCTCCTCTGCCTTCTTCTCTCCGTATGCCGCAACAAATCTGTCCACTATCCACTGTGGCATAGAGTATCGGATGCTTAATGTATCAAACTGTACTGAATCTATATTTCTTGCAATATTTCTGAGTACACCGTTTACAAAACCCGAAAGCTGTGCAAACTTATGCCTCTTTGCAAGCTTCACCGCCTCATTGCATACAGCTGAATCCGGCACCGCGTCCATGTACTTTATCTGGTAGACGCTCATGCGAAGAAGGTTTCTGATGAAGGGCTTCATCTTCCTTACCTTTGTCTTTGAAAAAGAGTCTATGATGTAGTCGAGCTGCAGCATATACTCGATAGTGCCGTCAACAAGCCTCGTCATAAAGGCTCTGTCCTGCTTTGACAGATACTGATACTTGTCAAGCACACTACGAAGCACGATATGTGAAAATGATCCACGCTCATTAATCTCAATAAGCATCTCAAGGGCAAGCTCACGCGTATCTACAGAGTGCTCATTATGCGCTGCCACATTTGATTTTGCCGGTCTGCCCGGTATATTATTTTTGTTTATTTGGCTATTTTTATTATGATTATTTTTACTATGATTATTTATCATGATGATGTTTCCGAATAGTTACATATACATTTAATTTTCTAACTAATATATCCAATTTGAACTGCCACCCTGTAAAATCACAGGCAAACAGAATCTAAAACAATATCAGTCGTCCCGTCTGCGTCCGTTTGTGATAAGTATGATACGAAGGAGCTGTAAAATAGCAGCCGCCGCACTGGCTACATAGGTAAGTGCCGCTGACTTGAGCACCCTTCTTGTGTACCTAAGCTCGTCATCTGCAAGTATGCCCTGTGTACGAAGCATGACAAGCGCACGTCTTGAAGCATCAAACTCTACCGGCAATGTCACGAGCTGGAAAAGCACTGCTGCCGAAAACAGCAATATGCCTATATCAATAATAAGCCCTGACGAGCGTGTGTTAAATAATAAGCCGATAAGTATAACCGGCCATGCAAGCATGGAGCCAAAATTGGCTATAGGTACGAGCGCACTCCTGATTGAAAGAGGTGCATAGCTTTTTGCATGCTGTATAGCGTGTCCACACTCGTGGGCTGCTACGCCAAGTGCTGCGACCGATGTGGCATTGTACACAGGATCAGATAAATTCACTGTTTTGGTGCGCGGATCATAGTGGTCCGTCAGACTGCCGGACACATGACGCACCTGCACATCATATATGCCTGCCGCCTGAAGCACTCTTTGAGCCACCTGTGCGCCATTCATGCCTGACATGCTTCTTAGCTGCGAGTATTTATTAAATGTACCTTTAACTCTTGCCGATGCAATCATACATATCACTGCACCTATCACAACGAGTATATATGTCGGATCCCAATAATAATATCCCATGTATCATCTCTCCTTGCTGCTTATTATAATGCGTGTAGTAGTTTGTCAATAGTTACTTATAATGAATAACTATAATGTGAAGAACGAGCCCTCTTCCACATGACAGCCTCTCAAAAATGAGCCTGTATCCATGCGCTTCTTGCCCTGGAGCTGTACCTCTACTAAAGATAATGCTCCTTTTCCTGTCTGTACATACATATCATTTTTTCCGATATGATAAATACAGCCCGGCTCATAATCATCGCTGCCGTCAATCACCTTTGCACTCCACACCTTAAATGTCTTACCATTCAGGTGGGTGTATGCGCTCGGCCATGGATTAAGCCCCCTTATAAGCCTCTCAATCTCAACAGCCGGCTTTGTCCAGTCGATAAAGCCAAGCTCCTTACTGATCATTGATGTATGTGTGGCCTCCTCGCTGTTTTGAGGAGTATACTCTGCAGTGCCATCCTCTATCATCTTCATGGTCTCCACACACAGCCTTGCCCCCTCTGCTGAGAGCTTATCAAACAGGCTGCCACCGGTCTCATCAGGTGCGAGTCTGACTGTACTCTTTGCAATCATATCGCCGGTATCGACGCCCTCATCCATCCTCATGGTAGTGACACCTGTAAACTCGTCACCGTTAATCACAGCCCACTGGATAGGAGCCGCACCTCTGTACTTTGGCAAAAGTGAAGCATGCACATTGATACAACCGTATCGAGGCATATCAAGAATACTCTTTGACAGAATCTGTCCAAAAGCAACCACAATTATTATATCTGCATTAAACTTTCTGAGATACTCTATATTAGCAGTCTCTCTTATTTTAACCGGCTGGAATACCTCAATACCGTGCGAAAGCGCGCACTCCTTGACCGGTGTATACTGCATTGTCTTACCGCGGCCCTTTGGCTTGTCGGGCTGTGTGACAACCAGTGCCACATCGTGCCCTGCCTCTATAATTGCATCAAGTGTTCCCACCGAAAAGTCCGGTGTTCCCATGAAAATTACTCTCATCTTACTGCCTCCCAGATATTTTCCAAGCTCAGATAACAAATGTCATCCTAATGATTACTCCTGTGTATCCTCATATGTCACATCGTGAAGTGTGCCCTCAACCTTCTCCACATAGAGATGTCCATCGAGGTGATCAAGCTCGTGGCAGATACATCTGGCCAAAAGCTCTTCTCCCTCTATCTCATACTCATTCATATCCTCGCCCATGAAGCGAGCCTTTACATAATTCGGGCGGGTCACCTGTCCGGCCTTTCCCGGTACTGAAAGACAGCCCTCATCGCCGGTCTGCTCTCCGTCAGACTCGATAATTTCAGGATTAATCATCACGATTGGACCCTCGCCCACATCGATAACAACGATCCTCTTTAATATGCCAACCTGTGGTGCGGCAAGTCCTACACCATTAGCCTCATACATAGTCTCAAGCATATCATCAATAAGTGTTACTATCTTTGGAGTCACCTCCGTAACCTCTCTGCAGACCTTGCCAAGTACAGGGTCTCCCTCCACTCTAATAGTTCTAAGTGCCATAATTGCCTCCTTCTATATCTATCAAAATCCACTCATCGGATTGAAATCAAATGAGATATTAGCATGTTTCATTGCCGTATCAGCTTTCACAGCCTGCTCTATGACATCCTTTATGGAAATGAGCGCCGCATAGTCAGATGTCTTCATGTAAATCACCTTGCGGTATATGTCATTTACCTTGGCGATGTTCGCATCCGCAGGACCGATGAGCTGAATCAGATGCCTATCATCAGGGCTTTGATTTTCATCTGTATGCGATATCATCTGCGACGCTATATCGTACACTTGCTGTGCCATGCTGCTGCACTCACTCTCATCAGGTGATGTGACATGGACTAAAAGCATATTCCATACAGGTGGATAGTTCATAAGCCTCCTGTACTCTATCTCCTTATCGTAAAAAGCCTCATAATCCTGCTCTTTGGCAGTCCGGATGGCATAGTGGTCAGGGTCGTAGGTCTGGATAACCACATTGCCGGGCAGCTTTCCTCTGCCGGCGCGCCCTGCCGCCTGGGTCAGCAGCGCAAAGGTGCGCTCCGCCGCATGAAAATCATTCACATGCAGTGACATATCCGCCGCCAGCACACCAACCAGCGTGACATTTGAAAAATCATGCCCCTTTACAATCATCTGCGTACCGATAAGTATATCGGCCTCATGATTGGAAAAGGCCTGCAGAATCTTCTCATACGCATCCTTCGCCCTCGTGGTGTCATAATCCATGCGCAGTATACGCGCCTGTGGAAAACGCTTTGCCACCATCGCTTCTATCTTCTGTGTGCCGGCCTTAAAGCCGCTAATGTACTTCGAGCCACAGCTCGGACACACCTTAGGCACCGGCTGTCTGTAGCCGCAGTAGTGACAGACCATAACTCCGCCGCTATGTTCACTGAGTGATACATCGCAATGAGGACATTTTACCACAAAACCGCACGCTCTGCACGACATAAATGCCGATTTGCCCCTTCTATTTAAAAAAAGCATGGTCTGCTGGCCATTTAGAAGCCGCTCCTCCATAAGCTCCTGAAGCCTGGTGGAAAGAATCGAGCGGTTTCCCTCACGAAGCTCCTGCCTCAAATCGACAACCTCACACTTTGGAAGAGGTCTGTCGTCCACACGCTTATCCAGCTCCAAAAGCCTGTAAACGCCTGTCTTTGCCTTGTAATAGCTATCCACCGACGGTGTTGCAGAGCCAAGTACCACAATGGCATCGGACATGCGCGCGTACTCTATCGCCACCTCCCTGGCATGATAGCGTGGCACCGACTCGCTCTTGTATGAATTCTCGTGCTCTTCATCTATTATGATAAGTCCTAAATTTGAAAAAGGTGTGAACAACGCCGACCGCGGGCCAATCATGATGTCAATATCACCATTCTTAGCTCTCTCAAACTGGTCATAACGCTCACCATTTGAAAGTCTTGAATTGATTATCGAAACCCTGTTCCCAAATCTTGCAAAAAAACGCATCACGGTCTGGTAAGTGAGGGCAATCTCGGGAATCAGCACAATCGCCTGACGCCCGGACTGTATACAGTGTGCGATAAGCTCCATGTACACCTCTGTCTTGCCGCTTCCGGTGACACCCTTAATCAGATAAGTATTTCTAAGACCGGCGGCAATGTCGCCTTCTATCGCATCAACCACACTCTGCTGCGCGGCATTCAGTACCTTATCATAGGTGTCCACACTCATATGCTCCACAGGATTTCTGTAACCGCTCTGTGTGATGACCTCGATAAAGCCGCTCTGCTCAAGCGCTCTTATAGTGGCAGCCGACACCGACAGCTTGCCTGTCACAAAGGAATACTCAAGGCGCGCCCCATCATCAGCATCAATCAGCGCACGAAAAAGCCTGGCCTTTGCCTTTTGTTTTTTTGCCTCGCAAAGCGCAAGCTGCGCCCTTGCCTTTACCTTGTCTATTTTCAGTGCAATACTGCGGCTCACCTGCTCCTTAGCCTGCTTCTTTACAGGTATAACAGTCTTAAGCGCCTGATTCATGGTAGAGCCGTAATTGCGCCGTATCCATGCCGCAAGTGCGATGAGCTTTGCCTCCACAGCCACAGAGTCTGCCTTTATCCCGATAAGAGGCTTTGTCCTTGCCGGGTCGTACTCAGGCTTATCCGTGACCTCAATCACATAGCCTGTGATAGTGCGGCTGCCAAATGGAATATCCACGCACACACCCGGACGGATGTCGCATAAAAGCTCATCCGGGATGCTGTACTGAAATGTCTTATCCAGTTTTTCGTGGGATATATCCACAATCACGTTGGCATACATAACTGATACTATTTAACTCCTTCGTATTTCTCCTCGCAGTACTTGCAGCGGTAGATTTCGTTTTTCTCATCGGAAAGCACGAAAATCTGGTCAAGCTCCTGCTCAATTGAAGTGATGCATCTTGGGTTTTTGCACTTGATGACATTTTTCACCTGATGAGGCAGCTTAAGCTCCATCTTGTCCACAATCTTATCACCCTTTATCACATTTACAGTGATATTGTGGTCAATAAATCCAAGGATATCGAGGTCTAATGACTCTATCGGACACTCTACCTTGATGATATCCTTCTTGCCCATCTTGCTGCTCTTTGCATTCTTTATGATTGCAACTGTGCAGTCGAGCTTGTCAAGCTTTAAATCCCTGTAAATCTGAAGACTCATACCTGCCTTGATATGATCGAGCACAAAGCCCTCATGTATTCCACTAATATTCAGCATATTATCCTCCTTTAGTCCTCAGCCAGTCCAAGCAATGTCAGAATAAGCGCCATACGCACGTAAACCGCATACTGTGCCTGCCTGAAATAGCATGCTCTCGGGTCATCATCCACATCAACAGAAATCTCATTCACACGTGGGAGCGGATGAAGTACAATCATATCATCCTTTGCAAGCTCCATCTTCTCCTTTGTCAGAATGTAGAAATCCTTCAGACGCACATAGTCCTCCTCATTGAAGAAACGCTCCTTCTGGACACGTGTCATGTAGAGCACATCAAGCTCTCCCATGGCATCCTCGAGCTTTTCTACCTCCTTGAACTCGATATTGTTGGCACGAAGCACATCATCGCGCACATAGTCAGGCACCTTAAGCTCCTCTGGCGAGATAAGCACAATCTTCACATTGTCATATCTGATAAGTGCATTGATCAGTGAATGCACTGTACGTCCAAACTTTAAATCTCCGCAAAAGCCGATTGTGATATTATTCAATCTGCCCTTGATGGAACGGATTGTAAGGAGATCAGCAAGTGTCTGGGTAGGATGCTGATGACCTCCATCGCCTGCATTAATTACAGGGATACGCGATTTCTCTGAAGCCACAAGCGGTGCACCCTCCTTAGGATGACGCATGGCACAGATATCCGCATAGCAGGAAATAACCCTGATAGTATCTGAAACGCTCTCGCCCTTTGACGCAGATGACGAATCAGCACTGTGGAAACCTAACACCGAGCCTCCCAAATTAAGCATGGCAGCCTCAAAGCTAAGCCTGGTTCTCGTGCTTGGCTCATAAAAACAGGTTGCAAGCTTCTTTCCATCGCACTTGTGTGCATATTTCTCAGGATGAGCCTCTATATCATTTGCAAGATCCAGAAGCTTGTCCAACTCTTCTACAGAAAAATCCAACGGACTCATTAAGTGACGCATAATTTGCCTCCATTCTTTTTCGCGTAACAATTTTTATTACATTTTTTCTATCATATAATAACTTGGCGCAATATT
>ERZ779750.676-NODE-676-length-11832-cov-5.06071_pt1 | contig 11832 bp, 8 predicted proteins | sample MGYA00511071_ERZ779750 | MGnify/ENA primary metagenome ERZ779750 (study PRJEB29588, sample SAMEA2153740) | human gut metagenome | biome: human gut; feature: human-associated habitat; material: faeces | place: Denmark | collected 2008/2010 ... | reverse complement strand
ACAGGCACCTGCGCAGACATCGACACCGCCCCCGCGGCAGGTAGAGCACGGCGGTTTGCGTCGCCACGACGCCGCTGCCGGAAGAATAATCCATATTACATGGAGAAAAAATTTGGCGGATTAAAATTTATGCCCTATATTTGCACACCCGAAATCCGAAAGGATACGTACAATGCCCAGGTGGTGAAATTGGTAGACACGCTACTTTGAGGGGGTAGTGAACAATTACGTTCGTGCAAGTTCGAGTCTTGTCCTGGGCACTGGAAACCCCGTCGAACGCAAGTTTGACGGGGTTTTGTTTTCTTCATGACCACACCGTGTCCGCAATTTTTCCAAAGCGACAAAAAACTGTAACCTAACAAGCGATTTATTCTTTCAAAAGCCACCCGACCGTGTCTCGTACCGCCGGATGTAATCTCCACAAGATATAATTTTACACCGGCAGGAGACGATTACTACTCCATAGCCGCTGTACATTAAAATTTTTGATATTCAACAGCAATGTACATATACAGCTGCGGTACTACAAGCACAATATTCCTATTAAACGATCGATGAATCAGATTTCGATCAATCCGCTGCCGCCCTCGCCTTCGCTCCAGCTGCTACTCACGTTGACAGTAAATCTGAAGCGGGAAGATAACAACTGCAATCGTCATGGCAACACCGGTTTTCAACTGTATCCCGCATGTCGACAACTTAAGTTCAATCAGCCCGCCGCCCCTTCAGCAACTGCACCGGAAAAACTCGAACGTCTCGTCACAGCCGCCATAAGAGGTCGCTATTCTCATGGGCCGAACGACGGAGGTACCCCCATTCACGTCAGCGGTCACCGAACCGTTCTCACCGACCAAACCGTCGATAAAGAAAGGACATTCCCAGTCAAAACTACCCGTCGCTCCATCCTTGTAGGTAACGTTCACACTGTTTGAATGCAAGGCTATTGTTTCCGCCGTAGGTTATATTCCCCGCGGCGTAGAGAAAGCCGCCCTGCCGGACACCGTCCGTCGTACTTTGGTCGGTCTGCGCCGTGAAGATCTCCGACCGGAATTCGGCATACTCCAGCGACATGCCGAACACATACCAGCTGACGACGGCGATCGTTGAGGTCTTCGAATCCCACCGCAGAGGATTGCGTGCGTCCTTCGGCACAAGCCGGCCGTTTGACATTTTGTATGCGGCAGCCGTTTCGTCGGTCGCAAATCCAATGAGCTCGCCTTCACTCAAAGTATTGCCGGTCGCTTCGATCCCAGTAATTGCCTTTTTCTCCAAAGTAATTATATAAGTACGAATCTTACCCGCCGCAAGAAGTTTGGCATTGACAGAGCAATGTAGTACAACACCACACCGGCATCAGTCCCCACAGCTATCATGCGTTTGTCGGCCGTAGACTACGGGATTACGAGCACCTCGTAAGTAGCAACGTATTCTTCTGCGGTGTTCGACATTTGCAAAAAATGGTTTTACATGTACTTTCTCCTTTTCATTCGATAAGGCAACGAGCTTACTACAGTTAGTTGCATGCGTGCGATTAACACGATTCCGTCCATACTTAACCTACCCTATTCTATACTGCTTAAACCAATGCTAAAGTAAGCATAACTTGTAGAACGAACGACTGTGAAATATATCATTTAACCAATCTTGCTCTCTGAAAAACAAGCCATTTATCTAATGCTTCATATCGTATTATCATTATAGTGTTGACAACCAATCGAGAACAGATTTTTGCCAATCATCATAATACCGAAAACAAGAACTCATCCCCCATCCATGGCCTCCTGAAGGATATATATGTAAGGAAGACTTGATTCCATAGGTTTTGAGTTGTTTGTAAAACAATACGCTGTTCACAGCCGGAACCACTTTATCGTCATCACAATGGAAAAGCAACGTCGGAGGTGTCTGTACATCAACTTTCTTTTCCAATGAAAGTTCTTGAGACTGCGGTGTGTCGCAATGTTTTTTACCAAGCAATTGTTCGAATGATCCTCGGTGCCGTTTGTCTGTATCCGCCGAAATCACCGGATAGAACAAAATCATAAAGGACGGTCTCTGCGGCGACAGCGTACCGACGCTGGCCGCAAGATGCCCTCCGGCCGATGTCCCGGACACTCCGATCTTATCCGGATCGATATGCAACTCCGGTGCCAGCGACCGCATCACCCGCAATGCCTCGTCTGCATCCTCGCGCGGAACTTCGCTGTGGCCGTTCGGCAGCCGGTATTTCACCACAGCAGCCGTGATGCCGTTTTTGGCGAACCATTCCGCCGTCTTGTGTCCGTTACCGACCGATAGATTTGCATAACCGCCTCCCGGAAAGAACACGATGCCCTGTCCTGTTGCATTCGCGCCGGCCTGATAGATCCACATTTCAGCAGTTTGTGTATTGGTCCACTGACCGGGCTTCATTTCGACCTCATCACCCGTCAAATCGTTGGAAGTTGGAGCCGACGTATTATCCCACAATACGATGTGGCGGTCCTGTGCCCGGAACATCGCGGGAAACAGCAGGAACACTCCGAGAAATAAAATTATTTTTCGGATGGTTCCGTCCGGCATGAAGGACCAGTCTGTGTGGGCCTGATGCTCCCGAATCCGGTTTGCGATGCGGCGGGCTGCCCGTTGTCCGGCCCTTTCGCCGGTATGTTCGATAATCAGTCTCATATCAATATTGTTTTTTCATTTGCGTTTATGTCCGTACGCCGTCCCGTGGGGCGATAATCGTAAAACCATCAATCGTCGTAGCCGTTGGGACTGGCTTTCCAAGCCGCAGCAAAGATCGCTGTTCCAGCCAATGCCATAATTATCAGCGTTGCTAGCGCCACTCCCCAGCCTGTATTTTGCACAAGCAGTCCGAGTCCCCACCCCGAGGCGATCGTGCTGCCGTAGCCGAAAAGTCCGCAGAATCCGCCTGCTGTGGCTGCGGCGCGTTTGGTCGCGATATTGGCCGCGGCAATTCCCACGAGTGCCTGAGGTCCGTAGATGAAGAATCCGGCGGCCATCAGGATGGCGATGGCCGCTGCGAGGGGCGTTTGTTCGTCGAGCGTGTACAGACCTGCCAGACAGAGCGTCGCCATCAGCATACAGACGACACACGTGCGGGGCGCCCGTCCGCCGAACAGGCGGGGGGGGGCGCCCCCGCCCCCCGAACAGGCGGTCGGTGGCCCATCCTGCCGCAAGCATCCCGGCGATCCCGGCGATCTCGAACGCCGCGACGGTCCAGCCGGCATGGCTGATGTCCATATGGAGGTGCTCCTTGAGCATCGTGGGCCCCCAGTCGAGCACGGCGAAACGCACGACGTAGACGAAGAAATTGCCCACGGCGATGATCCAGATCGTGGGGTTAAGAAAGACTTTGCGGCGCAGGAACGCTTTGTATTCGGCTTTCTCCTCGGCGCGGGTCTGCGGTTTTGGAGTCTGGGATTTCCCGGTCTTCAGTTCGGGGAGTCCCACCGATGAGGGCGTGTCGCGCACGAGCGCCCATACGACCGCGGCGCCGAGCAGGGCGATTGTCGCCGGGAGCAGGAAGCACCAGCGCCAATGCTGCGAGAGCAGCGACGAGGCGTCGAACCATGCACCCCAGTTCAGACTGACGATGTATCCGCAGAAAATGATGGCCAGCCCCGCCCCGATCGAGTGGGACGTATTCCAGATTGACATCTTCGTAGCCAGCCGTTCGGGGACGATCCAATGAGTCATCAGCCGCGTGCAGGGCGGCACTCCCATACCTTGAAACCAGCCGTTGAGCACCCAGAAGATACCCAGTGCCAGCACCGAGGAGCTGAACCCGAACAGCAGGTTGCAGATGCCGCAGAAAACAAGTCCCGTCACGAGGAAATAACGTGCATTGCTGCGGTCGCCCCAGATGCCGTTGAAGAATTTCGAAAGCCCGTAGATCAGTCCGTGAAGTGTGAGGAACAGCCCGAGGTCGGATTTCGAGATGCCCATTTCCTCATTGAGGTAGGGCATGGCGATGCTCAGATTCTTGCGCACGAAATAGAAGAGCGCATAACCGAAGATGCACATCGCAATGGTCCGGAGTTCCCAGTATTTGAAACGTTTGAGCTCTTCCGTACTCATGCCGGCATAGGCCGGATTCTGCGTTTTTCCTGTCATGGGACGTATCGTATCGTTTTATTTGAGGACGGAGCGGCCGTGCCGTGCGGCATCCTGCAGGTGGTGAATCTCTTTGCGTGACCACGGCAGGCCGATGAACTCCGACGGATAGTCCGTTTCGATGATGTCCGGTTCGGCGAGCAGCTCGCGCAGGTAGGCCGTGCGGCGGTCCCGCGAATTCTTTACTTTGTCGGAAGTCTTCGTGATCGAAATCATTGTCATAACGCCGTGCGCATGCAGTCGATCGTAGACTTCCTGTAACCGAGGATCGACTGCTGTACGAATATAAGCCAGAATGTAGCGCCATGGAATGGGTGATGCGTCGTAGGTCTTGAAATGTTCCATCGAACTAATTTCAACACAAAACATGACATTACGAATCCCCCGGTTCCAATAGAACAGCGCTTCATCCAGAGAACGCACGCTCAACAAAATATTGTGATATGTCGACCACGCGCCACCTGGTTGCAATTGTTTGCAATAATATTCCAAGCTCGCACGCTTCTCATGATCGCTTACCCCGCCAGTATTGATATACTTGTTATCGAAGTTGAAAATTACCTTATCCCTGCCCCATTCCAGCATCTCTTTCAGACTCGGTATTTTGTAGGGCGTCACATTCCGGTTTCGATCGACCAAATTAAACTGAAGCAGTTCTTCATAAGTGTAATCAACCACACGTCCCTTCCCCGTAGTCGTACGATCGATCGTTAAATCGTGCATCAGCACCGGAACACTGTCCCGGGTGAAACTGAAGTCAATTTCAAAGAAGGTCGGCATTAGCTGCAAGGTTTTCTCACACGACTCGATACAATTCTCCGGATAGCCCTGCATCATGCCGCCGCGGTGGCTACTGATAATGATGTCGCGAGTGGGGTCATAGGTAAAATAACCCTGTAAGTCCTCAATAGAACCGATCCGCACCGTGTGCGGTTCTGGCGTCCGGGCTTGTGCCCAGACGGCCAAAACGTTGCACATGGCGCAAATCAATACGAACATTTTCAGGTCCTTCATATCTCTCAGTGTCTTTTTCGCTTATCGCTCAACTTTACCGATACAACGATCAGTCGGATTACCAGGGTAGACTTTCAACAGCACGACTCCGTGCGGAGCCACCTGTGTCGTATAGCTTTCTCCGGTATCCAGTGTGGCTATATCCTGCTGACGCCATACATCCCGAACAATTTTTTTATCGCGCATTCCGAGTTGACGCATCGTGAATTTCATCTCCGCAGGCTTCTCATCACGATTAAACAACCCGACAGCCACCGATCCGTCTTCGAGAGGTTTCATATAAATAACCTGACGATTCCCGTCCCGCCAAAGAGGAGCCGCCTGGTATCCGAGCGGATCTTGGTTAATGTCAATTACCTCATCATTCGTCAGCAAGCTGATCGTGAAATCATCGAGCTGGGCCAAATCGCAGCCGATCAGCAGAGGAGCAGAAAGCAATGCCCACAGTGAGATATGCGTGTATTGTTCATCGGCCGTTAATTTCGTGTAATGCAACTTCGGCCCCCAGCCCACCATGCCGACCACTAACATATCGGGATCGGCCCAATGGCCCGGTCCCGTAAACGGCATCCAACGGTCGTGTGCGAAGCCGATCGCACTCATGCTTTTCCAGGTATCGCGAATATCGCCTGTCGTGCGCCAGCAATGGCAGAGTTCCATCCACAGGGGTGCATCGGCATAGGGAGCATTGTTCGAGATACTGTATACGATATCGCGTCCACACTTGCGCAACGCGTCGTGCATCTCCTGGGTGTAATGGAGATCATTGGGTGACCAGTCGTATTTCAGGTAGTCGATACCCCAGTCCACCCACTGCTTCACGTCGGCATCAACAAAGGAATACCTGCCGTGGATATACATCTCCATACGGTCCTTCCAATAGTCGCCGCCGGGTTTCTGATAGCGGTAGTGCTCGTTGCACCACCCCTTTTTGATCCATTCGTTCACGCCGTCCGGATTGTCGGAGTAGCTGCCGATATGCGCGGCATAGGTCCCTATCCACGGTGTGGAGTAAATGCCGATCTTGAGCCCCATGCCGTGAATTTCGTCGGCCAGACCTTTCATATCGGGGAATTTCGTATTGGGCTGGATGGCATTGTATTTTCCGCCACGCTGGCCCTGCCAGCCGTCGTCGATGTTGATGTAGGTCCAGCCGTGGTTGACGAGCCCCTTCTCGACCATCGCACGGGCTGATGCGAGCACCTGCTCGCGGGTGACGTCGCGGGCCCAGCAGTTCCACGAGTTCCAGCCCATCGGGGGTGTCAGGGCGATCTTGTCGCCTGCGACGATGCGCAGATCGCGTTCGTACTCCCCGAGGGCGTTCTTGGCACGCAAACGCACGGTATATTCGCCGGATCGTTTCACCCGTCCGGTGATGCGGCCCGTTTCGGCATCGATTGCCAGCCCTTTGGGCAGCCCCTCGGCCGAAAAAGTCATCGGACGCTCTCCCGTAGCCGCTACGGTGAAGAGGAAATCCGATCCCGGACGCACTCCGAAGACACGGGCCCCGTTGATGCGTGGCGTTCTGGCCGGCGGCGGAGTTAAAATATGCGCCGACATATCGGGAGCTCCGGATTGAGCGAAACCAGTGTCGGCCGAGAAAAGGAGCGCTCCGCCCAGCGACAAACACGCAGCGAGTCGAATGATTTTTTTCATCGGTTACAGTTCTTTTTTATTGAGTTAAGGATTCGGGTTATTTGCTGACCATATCGAAATCGTATTTGACATTTTTAAATTCATCGTAACCGGTTGTCGGCTGTGCCGTACAAACGTATGACGAGCGCGACCCGTCTTTCTTCTCGGCACGGATTTCAAATGCCTCATCCGGATATTGCAGCGTCCCTTTGTAGAGATGACGACACGACGTGATGTCGAACTCGGCGCCGTAAACCTGATAGATCCAGTAGGCCGCCCACTTGTCGCGAAGGCCGGACGTGAAATAGCCGACCAGATCCGCGACTTTCTCTCCGCGCTGATAAAGCGTCACCGTCCAACTGTCATCGTGCTCGATGTTCCAAATATTGACGACGATGTCTTCGGCGTTAAGTCCGAAGGTATAGGGTGCAAATTTGCTATTCACACCTTTTACATTCTGCTTGTCATAGGAATAGGTCTGATTGCCTTTGTAAACGCGCATCTGGAAATCCGCATCGCGGCCGGTAGCCTTAAAGCGCCAGTCCTTGACCGATGCTCCTTCGATGTCGTAAATGGCGTAGCCGTTGGGCGTACCGTCTCCGTTGAACGACGCATGCCAGAACGCGCCGCACGCGGCACCCTGGATGTGTTCGTAGACTTTTTTCCCGTTTACGGTGTGGATGTAGTTCTCGTTGTAGTGCGTGTGGCCGATCATCAGATGGGCTTCGGCGTATCCGGCCAGCAGCTCCAGAACCTCCTGACGGTAGCGCTCGTCCGAATGGTTGTAGGCAGATCCGCTCCGGAACGGGACATGGCAGCAGAGAATGACCATCTTGTCTTTGGGCACATACGACAAATCCTGCTTGAGCCACTCGAACTGCCAGTCGTAGAATCCGGCCGCAAATTCCTGGTCTTCGCCCTGATCGGGTTGCTCTCCGTGCAGAACATTGTCCATTGAGATGATGTGCACATCGCCGCGGTTGAACGAATAGTTCTGCGGTCCGAAATATTTCTGGAAATTTTCGATGCTCTTCCAATAAGTCGTCGTCACGTTGTTGTCCGTTTCGTTCAGGTGGTCGTGGTTCCCGATTGTCTGGAAGAAGGGTACGCTGCCGCTAATCGAGGCCATCGACTTTTTCATCGCCTCCCAGATCGAGGTTTTGTTGTTGTCGGTAATATCGCCCAACGTAATGCCGTATACGACTTCCCCGGCGTCACGAAAGGACTTGGCGGTCTGCTCGAGGTCGGGAATCGTCTCGTCCTGGAACCGGGCCAGACTCTTCTCGTTGCGGCATTGGGGATCAGCCATGCAGAAGAGCCGGAAAGAGGTCTCCTTGCCTCCGGACAGCCGCGTCAATTTGAAATCCTGCCGGTAGACCTTGACGCTGAGGTCGATCTTCCGGTAGAAATAGGGAAGTTCAGCTCCGGCGATTACCGAAAGGTATACGGCATAGTCGGCAGGCGTCGAGTAGAAAATCTGGGTAGCGCGCTTGTCGCGTATCAGCTGATAGACGCCGTTTGCATCGGTCAGGGTACAGTTGAAACCGTCGCTGACCACGACATCGGGGATTCCGGCACCGCTCTGCACGTCGTAAATCAGACCGCAAAGGGTTGTTTCAGGGTCGATATGCGTACCGTTGATGTAGGTCACATTCTTTTTGTCATTTCCGCCCACTCCTTCTGGAGATCCGGGATTATTGTCGCTGCAAGCCAGCAGCAGGGGAAAAAGTAGTGCTAACAAAACGTATTTTCGTTCGATCATGGTTGTTGATTTTGTTGTATCGGGACCGGAATTCCTTCGGGGGCCGGTCCCGATACGGATTGCACAATTATCTTACAGCGTAAATTTCGGCGATCGAAGCGCAATCGCGCGTATCGTTCCGGTTGTTCGATTCCGTGATGTGAATACGGATATACCGGGCCTGCGTTTCGGGGAACATATAGTGGAACGGCCCGCGGCAGATGGAAATGCCCTTCTCGAAATTGAAATCGCCGACCTTTGTCCACTTGCCGTTCTCCATCCACGTCTGGGATTTCTTCCAATCTTCCGAATCCCCGGTTTCCGAAATCCAGAACGACCCCGCTTTCATATCGTCGATGGAGCTATTGTTGTTTCGACGCCACATCTCGATGCCGCCGATCCTCTGCACGGAGGACATGTCGATCTGAAGCGTGAACGGCAGAAGTAGATGCTCTGTCGTCGCACTCGTAGTGGGATTATAGGCTGCCTGCCAACCATTGTCCGACGTGCTGCTTTCGGTGCATACGTTGTCGATAAGCTGCTTTAGCTGGGTCGTATTATGGTAGGAATTGGCGTCGACCGACCAGTTCGTTTGTGCGAGTCGCTGCGGACCCGGGGTGTCCGAGGGGGCATAAACGAAAGTTTCCGCTACCGAAACCTCCCGGAACCCGTATCTGTTCGGTTCCGAATTGCTCTTCGTGATCGTTACACGGACGAAACGCGCCTGCGTCGGTTCGAACCAATAGGTGAAAGGACCGACATTGGCATTGTCCTGGGTATCCGCGGCATTGTCAAATTCGGCGACTTTCGCCCAGTTTGTATTATCCGGTGAAACTTCGATATGGCCGGCTCCGATACGCTTGGCATTGGACGCACGGGCCTGCAAAGCCACCGCACAAATTTCCGTCGCCGCCCGAAGGTCGATGGTGTAGTCATAAGGAGGCGCCGTCGCCCCGGTGGGATTGGTCTGCCCGGTATTGTATGGGGCATCCCAATAAGTGCCGGGCTGACCGTCGAGCATTTTCGAGCCGTCATTCGTATTCGCGTAATGGGTGGTTTCAATCCCCCAGCCGTAACGGTTGAGCGGGGTGTAATTCTCCATGCTCGTTGGTGCGAAGTGTAACAGATAGATGCTTTTCTTGGGATTGACCTCGAAATAGCCGGAAGTCAGTCGCACAGGAACTGCGCAAGGTTCGTTTCCGAGTTTAGACGGATCTACATGGATCGTCGCCGACGCCGTCGTCTCGCCTCTTTCGATCGTAAATTCCTCGGCACTAAGTGTTACGACACCTTCGGGAGCCAGTCGGAACGAAGTGCCATATTGCAAGTTATAGGCGTCGAGTGCTTCCTGCGAACAGTCCAGCGAAACCGTTCCGGCCGCTTCGAACGGACGAGCCAGTTTCAGTGTCAGCGTCTTGTCCGCAATGTTCGATACATTGTTGACATAGTTGTTCTCTCCGGCAATGTAAAAAACACTTCCGGCTTCCTCTATCTCTACTTGGATCTGCTCCAGATTGGGATGAATCAACAACATATTGCGTTTGGTGCTGATATTGCCATCGGAAATAAGCTCTACGGGCACTACATAATCATTCAAATTTTTTATTTCGACCAGTTTCATCGGATCGAAGACGACCTTGAACTCACCCGATCGCTTATTCCCAGACAATGCAATCCGATCCGGTTCGATAGTATAAGTTGCTTCGGACAATGCCTTGTAATCAGTATTGTTTTCTGAGTTATAGACTTCGAGAGCCGTTTCAGATCGTCGTATCGACACGGTTGCGGTTTCATTATAATAGCCGCTGCGAAAAACCCGGAGTATAACGAACGGAGCTTCATCGACGATATAAAACGGATCGGATTCCACCAGACCCTCCGCCAAGAAACAGACTTTGGCGCCGGGCAAGTCATTGTCACGGTTGTTCTCGCAAGCCGCAGTTGCGAGCAACAGTACCGCCATTGTGAAAATGATATGCTTGCATTTCATAGCTGTATTCGCAATAAGGTTACCATTGATAATTTTGGGTCACATTGTAGAGACGGTCCAGTTCCGACTGCGGAATGGGCAGCAGGTAGTTGCGTTTGTTAAAAATACGTGTCGAAGGCGTGTTGCCTCCATCTGCAGCGATGACGGTCCTCTGCCAAAAGCCGCCGTCAGTCTTGTCGTTCGTTGCTTGTATGTTCATGCCGTAAACCGCTCCGCTATTCTCTTTCTCGGCGATAAGCCAGGTGCGGGTGTCGAAAAAGCGATGGTTTTCGAAATTCAGTTCAAGCATCCGCTCGCGGCGAATCACTGCATCCAAAGCATCTGCACTCGCTTCGACCTCGGGATAAATAGCCTCGATATCAGCGACGCCTGCGCGGTCGCGAACGGCATTGATCGCCGCCAATGCAGTCGTTTGGTCGCGTTCAGGCTGCTTGTTCAGCGCTTCAGCATAGTTCAGCAGAACCTCGGCATAACGGAACAGCGGCCAAGAGAAAGCTGTCCAGTTGGCAGTCGCAGTACCCGCATTTTTGCTGTCAAAGCCCGTATCCTGAAACTTGAAAGGTAAATAACCGGTCAGCGGGTAATTATGATTACTTGCTGTTTGGCCTGAATTGCCGCCGTAATAGAACTGAATTTCGGGAATCTTATTTGAACCGCCAATCCAGTTCAAACCCGCATAGAAAACCGACATGTAGAACCGAGGTTCCCGATTAATATACATATTGTAAGTCGATTTAGTACTTCCAAAAATCGGATGCGTAAATGACGTGAAGCCCGATTCGTCATATCCACTGCTCTCATCGATCACAGGAGTGCCATCGTCATTATAGCCGATAATAGGATAGCGTCCACCGTGCGCCTTGTCCATGGCAAAGGCATCAACCAATTTTTGTGTTACGGCAACACCTCCATAAGCTCGGCCACCGACACCGAGCGGAATAGTTGCCACACGCCAGTTGTAACTGGTTTTCAGATATCCAAAAATCAATTCCCGGTTCCAATTCTCAATGAAAACGTTCTTCCAATCGGTGTAAGGATTATCGGTATCAACCAGTTCATACTGATGGAGATCGATTACCTCTTTAGCCGCTTCGGCAGCTTTCTTCCACTTCGTTGCATCATACGACTGTGGGAAAAGATGCTCCCCTTTGGAATTCGTCATATTCTTATACATCGGGTTTCCATTAAAAAGCGGACGAGCGGCATAAAGCAACAACCGGGCACGTAATGCCAATGCCGCACCTTTAGTTGCCCTCCCCAAATATGAGTCGGGTTGCATAAGCGGCAGGTCCGCGGCGGCCTTGCGGCATTCTTCCGTCACCCTATAATCGCA
>ERZ779750.639-NODE-639-length-12629-cov-3.26889_pt1 | contig 12629 bp, 8 predicted proteins | sample MGYA00511071_ERZ779750 | MGnify/ENA primary metagenome ERZ779750 (study PRJEB29588, sample SAMEA2153740) | human gut metagenome | biome: human gut; feature: human-associated habitat; material: faeces | place: Denmark | collected 2008/2010 ... | reverse complement strand
ACAACAAAATCTACGGCTGCCGCTTTATTGGCAGGGCCTGCATTCTTCATCTCAAAGCGGAGCTTCTGGTTATCCTCGTTTGTAAACCACTGGGCAAGCTTATTTGCCCACTCAGGATACTCGGTGTATGCATTTACAGCCATATATTTATAGCCTTTAAACGATGACATCTGAATCTGCTGTCCGGCACATGTGTATGTAGGCAGCTTTACAGCACCATAATCATCGCCCCATAATTCCTTGATTTTTGCTGCATTCCAGCATCCACTGACACCGGCAATAATACTTCCGTCCTGTACTCCTGCAATAAAATCGTCCTGTACACAGTTCTTAAAGCCCGGCTTAGCCGCAATATCAAGCATAGCCTGTGCTATATCAACACCCTTGATGTCCGTGATGACAGAATTCCAGTTGCAGTGGTTTGTCACACCATCATCATTCACGCCAAAATCAAGCCCTGTATTTCCAAAAAATGAATACAGATACCAGCCTGAGCTCCAGTCCATAGTCAAGTACTTACCATTGGCCCCTGCAATGTCGAGCATGCCATCAAGCGTAGCCACATCGCTGTCTGAGAAATAATTCTTATTGTAATACATAAAATATCCATTGTCAGCGGTCAGCGGATATCCATATAATTTGCCATCGATAGTGGCAGCCTCAACCGCACCTTCATCGTCAGCCTTTTTAACGGCATCCACATCCTCTATCTCATAAAGAGCGCCTCCCGCTGCCATAGAAGTTATCTGGTCATCCGCTATAGGGAATACATCCGCACCATTATGCACATTTGATAATATATTATCTCTGGCATCAGAATCCTCTGACTCCTCGATAATTATATTAAAATCAGTTCCTTTATTAGCCTCCTTGAAGCTTTCAATCATCTGTGTAGTAATATCCACATCATCCTTCGAACACCACACATGCATCTTTACTTCCTTATTCTTCGCTTTATCCGAAGAATTCTCCGTCGTACCTACCTGAGTATTGTCATGTGATTTATTTGATACTCCACATCCTGTAAGTAATGAAACCCCCATGGCAGCCACAAGTGTTGCAGCTATTAACCTCTTCATACATATTCATCCTTTCAGTTTATTCTCAATTTATAATTTAGTACAATTTTACCATACTTTCACACAAAAAAATAGGTCTAATTTGATTTTTTTAACAAATTTAGACCTATTTTTTTAAAGGATGCATTTTAAAGCACTATATAAGCATTTTTGTTACTTAATCATACCTGAAAGTGCGTCCTTTACTGAAGCAATAGCATCAGGAATACCTGCCGGGTTCTTTCCACCGGCCTGAGCCATGTTAGGGCGTCCACCGCCGCCACCGCCTACCTTTGAGGCGATTGCCTTGATTAAGTTTCCTGCATGCGCACCGCTCTTTATGGCAGCGTCTGTTGCCATGGCAACAAGATTTACCTTGCCTTCATTTGAAGAAGCAAGCACGATAACTCCCTCACCAAGCTTTTCCTTGAGGGAATCGCCAAGATCACGCAGTCCGTTCATATCAACGCCGTCAACACTTGTTGCAAGAAGCTTGATGCCGTTTACATCAACTACCTGATCCATAACATCGCCAAGCGCATCCTTTGCTGCCTTGCTCTTAAGAGACTCATTCTCACTCTGAAGTGCCTTCATCTCAGCAATCAGGTGCTCAAGTCTCTCTTTGAGGTTGGCAGGAGTTGATTTAACAACCTTAGCAGCCTCCTCAAGCTCCTTCTCCATATTGCTGTAATAAGCGAATACATTGTCGCCTGTGATAGCCTCGATACGTCTTACGCCTGCAGCCACACCACTCTCCGAAAGAATCTTGAATGCCTTGATATCAGATGTATTCTTTACATGTGTACCACCGCAAAACTCCTTTGAGAAATCGCCCATTGATACGACACGTACCTTTTCACCGTATTTCTCGCCGAAGAGAGCCATAGCACCTGTCTTTTTAGCCTCATCGACAGTCATGATATCTGTGCGAACTTCAATAGCTTCGTTGATTTTCTCGTTTACAATATCCTCAACCCTTTTAATCTCCTCAGCAGTCATAGCAGAAAAATGAGAGAAATCAAAACGTGTTCTCTCAGCATCCTGGTAAGAACCTGCCTGCTCTACATGTGTGCCGAGCACCTCACGCAGTGCCTTCTGAAGCAGATGAGTGGCAGAGTGATTTCTGCATGTGTTTGTTCTTGTTTTTGTATCAACAGAAAGTGTAGCCTTCTCGCCTGTGCGGATCATACCCTCTGAGACATAACCTACATGTGCATATCTGTTGCCGACAACCTTTACTGTATCCTCAACAACAAATGTACCGCTCTCAGTCTTTATGATACCCTTGTCACCCTGCTGACCACCCATTGTGGCATAGAAAGGTGTGTTTGGCACGATTACAGAACCCTTATCACCATCTGAAAGAGCCTCGACTACATCATCCGATGTGGTAAGGAAAGCAATCTCAGCTGTGTCAGTAAGCTTGTCATAGCCTGTGAACTCTGTAGTAATTTCAGAATCTATATCATTGTAAACATTGGCATCAGCACCCATATAATTTGTTTCCTTGCGGGCTCCTCTTGCCTTCTGTCTCTGAGCCTCCATACAACTCTCAAAGCCAGCCTCATCATATGTGAAGCCCTTCTCCTCGAGAATCTCTGCCGTGAGGTCTACAGGGAAGCCGTATGTATCGTAAAGCTTGAATGCATTCTCTCCTGAAAGCACCTTGCCCCCGTCAGCCTTCATATGTTCTTCCATATCTGCAAGGATACCAAGTCCCTGGTCGATGGTCTTTGCGAACTTCTCCTCCTCCTGAGTGAGTACCTTAAGGATAAAATCCTTTCTCTCCTCAAGCTCCGGATAACCGTCCTTGCTCTCATCGATGACAACCTGCGCGATTTTGCCAAGGAAGGCTCCCTGTATGCCAAGTGTACGTCCATGCATAGCGGCACGTCTGATGATACGGCGAAGCACATAGCCCCTGCCCTCGTTAGATGGCATAACTCCGTCAGAAATAAGGAATGTAGACGAACGGATATGGTCTGTGATAAGACGGATAGAAACATCGTCCATCTCATCGACATGATATTTCTTGCCTGAAAGCTCGCAGACCTTGTCACGGATAGCCTTCATTGTATCAATATCGAATACCGAATCAACATCCTGCATTACAACAGCAAGACGCTCAAGTCCCATACCTGTATCAATGTTCTTGTGCTCAAGCTCAGTGTATCCACCGTGTCCGTCACCGTTAAACTGTGTGAATACATTGTTCCACACCTCCATGAAACGGTCACAGTCCCACCCTCCCTTACAATCAGGCTTGCCACAGCCGTACTTCTCACCGCGGTCGTAGTAAATCTCAGAGCAAGGACCGCAAGGACCTGCGCCATGCTCCCAGAAGTTGTCACACTCACCGGTCTTTGGATCTCTGTAGAAACGTGTAATACGATCTCCCGGCACTCCTACTTCCTTAGTCCAGATATCAAATGCCTCATCATCCTCACCATAGATGGAAGGATAAAGCCTGTCCTTTTCAAGACCGAGCACCTCTGTCAAAAATTCCCATGACCATGCGATTGCTTCATGCTTGAAATAATCGCCAAACGAGAAGTTTCCGAGCATCTCAAAAAATGTAAGATGACGAGCTGTCTTACCTACATTCTCGATATCACCTGTTCTGACACACTTCTGGCATGTAGTCACACGACGTCTCGGTGGAACCTCCTGTCCTGTAAAATATGGTTTAAGCGGTGCCATACCTGCATTAATAAGAAGCAGACTGTTGTCATTGTGAGGCACCAGTGAAAAACTCTTCATTGCGAGATGTCCCTTGCTCTCAAAGAACTCAAGGTACATACGACGTAATTCGTTAACGCCATAACTCTTCTTCATTACTTGAATCTCCTATTCTTTTGTCTTTGCGTCCTTCATTTTACGAAGCTTTACCCCTATTAAAGCCCCACAAAAACCTATGGCCGCCAAAACAATCATAATAATAACATATTGTGCTACGCACATGAAAAAGTCCCCCATAATTACCCTCCTAAATTTATTGAACTAATTTATTATAAATGAATTTGTGAAATAATTCAATAGTTCTCTCCAAAAGCGAACGTCTGATTTTCACGTTCAATCTCAATAACCCTGTCAGCCTTGTCCTTATTGCTGAGTCTCTTCTTGTATTCAATGATACCGCTGTAGTCCTGCCACATGTGCATAGGGAAAACAAACTCTGCCGAAGTATTTTGTAAAAAGAAATCAAACCCCTTGAACTGATACTCCATAAGCTTTGGATCCATCGGGAAAAAAGCCACGTTTATTGGTTTTTCCGAAAGCTTTTTTATCTCATGTCTGAAGGCTCTGCGCACTCTGCCGTTTATCAGGTCTCCTGCGCCATCCCACTCCCAGTCGTTTAAATCACCGGCATGAAACAGGCTCACTCCGTTAGAAGTGACGTAAAACGCCACACCGGCATCGGTGGATCTAAGTGTCATTATATCCAGATCATCCACATGATATGTATTGTCTGGTGAAACAAATGTTACCCTGTCCCTGACAGCGGGATCAATGCCATGCTTTGATAAAAAATGCGGACTGATACGGATATCCTTTGAAAAAATATAATGTATATTCGGATATTTGTCAGCCAGACGCAAAATATCCATATCATAATGATCCTTGTGGCTGTGACTTGCAAACATATAGATTTTTGTATCCGGCTCATAAGATGGCAGCTTTCCGGTAAAATGCATACCCTCCACCTTGTCTCCATCAAAATAATCAAATATAAGCACCTTGTCATCCAGTTCCACAAGAAAACAACTGTGATGTATAAAAATTATCTGCATGTAACCTACTCTCTTTCGCTTTTTTTCTCTCTTTCCGCAAAGAAATCAGTCTTTATGTATCATTATGCTATCTTTATGCTATATAGTCAACTTATATTTCGTAAAATATAGTGATTTTACTCTAATTACCAATCAATAATTATATGATTAAAGGGTCAAAATACCTTTTGACCCTCATATCATTATATAATTATACAAATCATGCCGCCATTTGAGTCATTCACAATCTTTTGCATGGTTTCCTGAAGCTTTATCTGGCACTCATCATCCATCTGCATTATTTTGCTTCTTATTCCGTCCTCCATAAGCTCACCGACAGACTTTCCAAAAATATTAGTCTTCCAGACTCCGCTGTCACTGTTTTCACCATTTTTGATGTAATCTATCAGATCCTCTGCCTGTTCCCTGCTTCCGACTATCGGTGCTATCTCGGTCTCGATATTAGCCCTTATCATATGTATTGACGGTGAAATAGCCTTCATTTTTACGCCAAACTTGTTTCCATGGGCTATAAGCACCGGCTCCTCCATTCGTATATCAGGCAGCTGTGGCATCACAACACCATAACCCTTCTGCTGCACCGATGAAAAAGCATCCTTAATCTTTTCGTATTCATTCTTTTCCTCAGTGAGTGAAAGAATCAGGGAAATCAGCTCCTTTTCCCCGGAAACAGTCACACCGCACAGCGCGGAAATATTCTCGTAGTAGTACTTCTCTGCAATCTCAATTTTAACCTTTACCACACCATCAGACAGCCCCATCCCGGCAAGAGATACCGCTTTTAATATATCCCCATCCGATTCAGGCATATCAGTGCTCATCAGTGCGACATCCTTCAGCTTTGAAGCCCTTGCAAGATAAGTCTTTGCATATGTAATTACAGCCTGCTTTACATGATTGTCATAAGGCAGAAGCTGCACCCATTTCGGTATATCATAGTCCACTCTCGTGACTGCAAATTCATATAAGAGCTTTTCCATGATATCTGTAATCTGTCCCATGCAAAGCTTTTCACAGTCTATAGGAATGGCAGCCGCTTTATACTCTCTGCTAAGTGACTCGCATAAAAGTCTCGTTTCTGCCGCAAAAGGCTTTGTAGTATTTACCACAATTACAAATGGCTTTCCTGAAGTCTCAAGCTGCATGACGGTTTCTCTTTCTGCTGCCTCATAGCTTTGTCTTTTTATATCGCCTATGCTGCCGTCAGTGGTTACAAGCACAGCCACTGTCGAATGCTCCTCTATTACCTTTTTTGTACCTACAACTGCAGCCTCCTCAAAAGGAATATCCTCGTCGAACCACGGTGTTTTGACCATACGCTCGCCGTCCTCCTCGAGATAACCGACGGCATCCCCCACTGTAAAACCCACACAGTCCACAAGGCGTACCTTCACAGCGCTGCCATCATCCAGACTGATAGTAACCGCATCCTGTGGAATAAATTTCGGTTCAGTCGTCATAATAGTCTTTCCTTTGCCTGATTGCGGCAGTTCATCGACTGCACGCTTTTTAGCATACTCATTGTCCATCTTCGGAATTACACAAAGCTCCATGAAATGCTTTATAAATGTGGACTTGCCTGTGCGCACAGGACCGACGACACCTATGTAAATCTCGCCGTTTGTGCGGCATCTGATATCTTTATATAAATCAAACTCTTTACTGTCCATAGTACTGCCCATAAAAGCTTCCTCCATACACTTTATTCTATAATCAAAGTGTATTCACCTGCTCTTTGAATTATTACACATAAAAAGGCCACAGGCTTCAAAACAGATAACCTGTGGTCTTTTGTAATAATATATAGTATTTTAAACCAAACTACTTAGCAGCCTTTTTCTCACATCCTGCTGTCTTGCTTGTAGAAGCATCAGCTGTTTCTTTAGCATCTGATTTGTCAGAAGCCTCCTCAAGCTCCTCTCTCAGACGTGCGTACATCTGCATACACTTGTGAAGCTTCTTTGCAAGCTTATTGTCTATCTGCTCAGGAGTAGCTCTCCACTGCCAGTTGCCACCGGTAGTTGAAGGAATGTTGATACGGGCCTTTGAATCAAGTCCAAGCAGATCCTGCATAGGAACAATAGCCATATCGGCAACTGATGACCATGCCGCACGCATCATACCCCAGTTGTAGCCTTCCTCCTTTGTGAGGTTTAAGTAATCCTTTGCAAACCTTACGCAATCCTTTGGAGCTGTCTTCATCCAGCCCATAACTGTGTCATTGTCATGGGTACCTGTGTATACAACACAGTGCTGCGGATAGTTATGTGGCAGATAATCGCTATCTTCTCTTGAATCGAAGGCAAACTGGATAACCTTCATGCCAGGGAAGCCTGAATCCTTTAAAAGCTTCTTTACGGAAGGTGTGAGGAAGCCGAGGTCCTCCACGATGATAGGAAGCTTGCCAAGCTTCTTCTCAAGCACGTTGAATAAATCCATGCCAGGTCCATCTTTCCATACACCGTTCTTTGCTGTATCATCCTTTGCAGGAATAGCATAGAATGAATCAAAACCTCTGAAATGATCGATTCGCACGATATCATAAAGCTTTGCCATAGCACTGATACGCTTTGTCCACCAGCTGTAGCTGTCCTTCTTCATAACATCCCATCTGAAAAGAGGATTGCCCCAGAGCTGTCCGTCAGCTGAGAAGGCATCAGGAGGACAGCCTGCCACCTCGATTGGATTTAAGTCTTTATCGAGATAGAACTGTGTAGGATTAGCCCATACATCTGCTGAATCCATGGCAACATAAATAGGTACATCTCCGATAATTCTTATGCCCTTTTCATTAGCATATGCCTTTAAAGCAGTCCACTGCTTGAAGAAGAGATACTGGAGCATCTTGTAGAAGGCAATATCATCAGCATACTTCTCCTTTGCTTCTTCCATAGCCTCAGGTTTTCTAAACTTGAGAGCATCATCCCACTCGCTCCATGCCACTCCGCCATTGGCATCCTTTAATGCCATAAAGAGCGTGTACTCATCAAGCCACTCTGCCTCTTTACTGCAGAATGCCTCATAGTCAGCCGGTGTTTTCTTTGAAAAACGCTCATATGCCTTTCTTAAAAGAGCATATCTGTTGACATACATAATGCCATAGTCTACATACTGTGGCTTTTTGCCCCACTTATATGACTCGCACTCCTTCTTTGTCAGAAGCTTGTCCTTGCATAAAAGCTCAAGATCGATAAAATAAGGATTGCCTGCAAAGCTTGAAAATGACTGGTATGGAGAATCTCCATAGCTGGTAGGACAGATTGGAAGAATCTGCCAGTATGTCTGACCTCCCTTCTCAAGGAAATCGACAAAACGTCTTGCCTCCTTTCCCATAGTTCCAATACCATACTGTGATGGCAGTGATGAGATTGGCATTAATACACCGCTAGTTCTCATGTTATTTTTCCTCCCTTTTGTTGTATACTCATTGTTTGGCTGCGTGAGCCTGTATTTTAAAATAATATATAATATACATATGAAATCATATGATATTTTCGTTTTATTTAGTTATTATAACATCATAAAGTGCAACTTGTAAATTAAATTAGTTAATGTTAATATCAAATTAATAAAAAGTTTAAAAGAGGTGTAACAAAATGAATGAAACAACCAGGCAATTGATTGTGCATAAGGTAAAGCATAATACGAAACGCCTTATAACATCCATTAAATGGGTAATCTTTTCTATCGTTGTCGGCATAGTCGCAGGAAGCTGCGGCACCGCATTTTATTTTGCCCTGTCGGTCGTAACCGATTTCAGAATGAAATACCCTTGGCTCATTTACTTTCTGCCAATCGGCGGACTTGCCATTGTAGGACTCTATCATCTGTGTAAAGACGATAACGACACCGGAACCAATCTGGTAATATCAGCTATCCATTCAGGCGACAAGGTGCCCTTTATAATGGCCCCGCTCATATTTGTATCCACACTTATCACTCACCTGTTCGGTGGCTCTGCCGGCCGTGAGGGTGCTGCACTGCAGATGGGAGGCAGCATCGGAAGCTCTATAGGCAGGGTATTCAGATTTGATGAAAAGGACAAGCATGTCATGATTATGTGTGGCATGAGCGCTGCATTCAGTGCACTGTTTGGCACTCCGATGGCAGCCGCTATTTTCTCCATGGAGATGATAAGCGTCGGTGTCATGTATTATATAGCACTCGTTCCATGTGTGATAAGCTCCCTCATCGCTCACGGTATCGCATCATACTTCAATGTTACAAATGAATTTTTTGCTATTGAAAACATACCGGACTTTACTATTTTAAACTCAGTAAAAATATCTGTGCTTGCAATACTGTGCGCACTCGTAAGCATACTCTTTTGTGTGGCCCTTCACTCATGTGAGGCGCTGTACAAAAAATATCTGCCTAACAAATATACAAGAGTATTCATTGGTGGCTGCTTTGTCATCATAGCAACTATGCTTGTAGGAAACCAGACCTACAACGGCACCGGAATGAGTGTCATCCAAAGCAGTATAGACGGCTCTGTCAGACCTGAAGCATTTCTGCTAAAAATCATCTTCACCGCACTGACTCTTGGCGCAGGCTTTAAGGGCGGCGAGATTGTACCATCCTTTTTCATAGGCGCAACATTTGGATGCCTGTTCGGCAATCTGACAGGCTTTGAGCCATCGCTGTGTACAGCTGTCGGCATGATTTCACTGTTCTGTGGTGTCACCAATTGTCCGATTACATCGCTGCTCATCAGCTTTGAGCTGTTTGGCTACGACGGCATGCCGTACTTTCTTTTGGCAATTCCATTCAGCTATATGCTGTCAGGATACTTTGGCCTGTATCGCAGCCAGAAAATCGTATATTCAAAATACAAGACAAGCTACATAAATAAATCAACTCACTAACATTTGCTAACTGCAACCAGGCATGATACCCCAGGTATTATTGCCTGGTCTTTTATTGTGTAAAGAGCTTTATCTCCCGCAGAAGATTCATCTGCAAGAACCTCCCACAAAGCATATGCAAGTTTAATTGTGATTTTATTTTTGCCGGCATTGTAAGCTACGAACACCTTCTCTGTATCGTTATCAATAGTATATGCTACAACGCCATCAGGCATATCATCCATGAAATGTACGGATTTCTTAATCTCATCTACTGTGTCAAGATAAAATGACTTGTGAGCCCTTCTTAGTGCTATAAGCCCCTTATAGTAGGCTTTAAGGTCCGAAAACTGCTCAGCCCTGTCATAATCTATTGCATTGACAGAGAGAGGACTGCAATAGCTGTTCTCTACAGGAGCACCATCAGCCTCACTAATCTTTGTTCTCGCAAACTCCTCTCCATGCAGGAAAAACGGAATCCCCTGCGCTGTAAAAAGGATGGCTGCTGCAAGCTTATTCATACGGATACGTATCTCTTCACTCTCATGTGAATTGGATATGATAAACCTGTCCCAGAGAGTATAGTTGTCGTGACATGACAGATAGTTAATCGACTGCATAGGCGATTTGGCCCACTTAGCGCACGTAACAGCCTGCTTTAGCTCTTCACCTCTGTCTGCAGCTCCATTGACAAAGCCCAGCTCATCCATATAGAACACATGTCCCTTTACCGCATCACGTATATCATCCGAAAACATGCCGATGCCCGGTGTCCTTGGAGCATTTATTTTCATGCCACGCTCTGATTCTGGCAGAGTGCTCTCTCCACCTGTCCAGCCCTCTCCGTACATTATTATATCAGGATTTATTTTTAAGAGAGCTTTTCTGGCTTCGTTCAATGTCTCGATATCAAGTACTCCCATCAGATCAAACCTGAAGCCATCAATGTGATACTCACTCGCCCAGTAGCACAGCGAATCAATGATATATTTTCTGACCATAGGCTTCTCTGAGGCTATTTCATTGCCACAGGCTGATGCATCAGAGTACTTTGCAGCATCCAGCATGCGGTAGAAATAATTGCCCGCAGTCTTGTAAAAGCAGCTGTCATGAACATTGAAGGTATGATTGTAAACCACATCCATGATTACACCAAGACCCGCCTCATGAATCGAGTGTACCATCTCCTTATACTCTCTCACTCTCACGGCTCCATTAAACGGATCTGTCGAGTAAGAGCCCTCCGGCACATTGTAATTGTACGGATCATAGCCCCAGTTATACTGCTCCTTTAAGGAATCACTCTCGTCAATGCTGGCAAAATCATACGACGGCATAAGCTGCAGATGTGTCACTCCCATATCCTTGAAATACGAAAGAGTTTTATCCTCAGTAAATGCCTTAAACTTACCCGGATACCTGGAATGAGCAGATGCACCGGCAGACACATCCGCGATAGACACCTCAGTGATAACCATGCTCATGGGATCTGCAAGCTTTGGCCTGTCCTCATCTGCAAATCCATCAGTATTAGTCTTTGACAAGTCAATAACCATAGACCTGTGCCCATTTACACCGCAGGCTCTTGCATACGGATCATGCGAGTTGAATGTGCCATCTGCGGTATGAACCTCATATGTATAATAAACACCATCCAGATTTCCCTCTGCAGTAGCAGAAAAAATACTGCGAAGCTCTCCCTCTCCGCGCATCATCTCAAGCCTGCCTGTCTCGACCGAATCATTTCCCTTATCATAAAAAATAACAAAAACACTGTCCGCAACAGGCGAAAACAGTGTAAATGTTGTCTTTTCCTTTGAATAAATCGCTCCTAATTTCATAGCACTATCCTTTTCGTTTATTTTCGTATACATTATAATAAAATTTACAATAACTGTAAATAGGGCAATTCAACCAATTTTCAAAAACTTTTTAGTCAATGTGCCATTTTTTCTTTTGCTGATGTGAAACAATCTTTATATACAAAGATTGTGGTAGAAATCTGCCACAGGTTGTAGCAAGCTTCATCCTGAAAGTAGGCACTATGACCGTTTTGTGCTTCATCATCCGGTCTATGGCATAATTGGCGCAGTATTCAGCGGAAATCCCCTTCAGCGCAAATCGCACATTCGCCACATCATTGAACTCTGTATCAACCGGTCCCGGACACAGGCACCCCACATACACATGGCTGTGGCTCTGTCGAAGCTCACATGCAACAGCCCTTGAAAGGCTCGCAACATATGCCTTAGAGGCATAATAGGCAGCCATGTACGGACCGGCAGGAATAAGACCAGCAGAGCTTGCCACATTTAATATAAAGCCTCTGTCCTTTACCCTCATCTGTCTTAAAAGCTTTTTCGTCAGGAAGTGTACAGCACGCACGTTGACATCTATCATGCCCATTTCCTTAGCTATATCAGTCTCCTCAAACAGGCCGCAATCACCGTAGCCTGCGTTGTTTATAAATATTTCTATGTCTTTTTCCTCGAGATAGTCCGAAAGTCTCTGACACTCATCAAGCTGCATCAGATCCGCGGTAAAAATATCGCACTCAAGCTCCTTATGCGTGGCTTTAAGCTTATCAGAAAGAGCTGTAAGCCTCTCCCGCCTTCTGGCAACAAGAATCAGGTCATACCCCTCCTTCGCAAGTCTCTTTGCAAACTGCTCACCAATTCCTGAGCTTGCTCCTGTAATCACTGCATACATATATCATATCCCCTATTCTTCAATCATAAGCTCCCTGGAGCTCGCATCAAGCTCTACGCTTGTGTTGTCACTCTTATACATCTCAAGCAGTAATAGCCACAGCGTGTGAATCTCGTAGGTGAGAATATTGGATGCCGGCACTGAGTATGGAAGCAGTGTGCTGATATCAAAGTATCTGATGCCAAGCGGCGGTAAAAAAAAAAAGGTGGGTGTCTTTTTTTTTT
>ERZ779750.624-NODE-624-length-12880-cov-3.65193_pt1 | contig 12880 bp, 10 predicted proteins | sample MGYA00511071_ERZ779750 | MGnify/ENA primary metagenome ERZ779750 (study PRJEB29588, sample SAMEA2153740) | human gut metagenome | biome: human gut; feature: human-associated habitat; material: faeces | place: Denmark | collected 2008/2010 ... | reverse complement strand
AATTTTCTTATTCATATACGTATAATTCCCCCTTAATGCTCTTCCACATTTTTTAGTAACTCTTTCAAATCATCTACCGAAAGCCACTCTGTATTCTTACCCGAACTATACTCAAATCCTTGTTCCACCTTTTTTCCACCGGTCTGTATCTTATCTTTATCCCACCAGTCAAAATGAGGGTAAACTATAAAGTGTTTGTCATATTCATATGTAAGTAATGAATCCTCTCTTGTAACCATTATTTCATGAAGCTTCTCGCCTTCACGTATACCGACCTCAGGCATCTCACATCCCGGCAGTATAGCCTGTGCCAGATCTGTTATCTTAAATGAAGGAATCTTTGAGATAAAAGTCTCTCCTCCTTTTGCCTCTGACAATGCCTTAATCACGAGTTCTACTCCCTGTTCAAGGCTTATCCAGAATCTTGTCATCCTATAGTCTGTTATTGGAAGAGAAGTACCACCATTAGCTACTATATTTCTAAAAAATGGAATAACTGAACCTCTGCTTCCTGCTACGTTTCCGTATCTTACAATTGAAAAATTAACATCCTTTTCACCTGCATATGCATTGGCCGCAATAAAAAGCTTATCTGAAACAAGCTTAGTGCCTCCATAAAGATTAATTGGATTAACTGCTTTATCAGTTGAAAGAGCAACAACACGCTTCACACCACAATCCAGCGCAGCGTCAACTATATTCATTGCACCATTGATATTTGTCTTTACAGCCTCCATAGGATTATACTCACATGATGGAACCTGCTTTAATGCAGCAGCATGTACCACATAATCCACTCCGTCAAATGCTCTGTAAAGTCTCTCCTTATCCCTTACATCTCCTATAAAAAATCTAAGCTTGCTTGCCTGTGGATGATTCTTGTATTCATTTTGCATTACAAATTGTTTGTATTCATCTCTGGAATATATAATGATTTTCTTCGGTTCATAATGCTCTAAAACGTAGCTTACAAACTGATGTCCAAAAGAACCCGTTCCCCCGGTTACTAGAATTGTTTTACCATTTAACATTTTTGCCTCCTGCATATGACACTACTTCCTGTAGCCTTTTATATAATAATAAATCACCCGAACCTTAATGATCCGGGTGACATTACTTTTCCTATTATTTATGCCTCCATGCATCATTATCATTCGTCCTGAATTTCTTACAGATTATATCGGCATATTGCACAATAATATTAACCTATTTCTTTTAATTTCTCATTTAAATCCTTACGTGCCTTCCTAATAGCCTCCTTATATCCATTATTTGATGTTTCACAAAGCTTAATGATGCTTTTTATATCATCATTCTGTTTATCCTCTAATCGATAAGCCCCCATAGACACCTCATAAGACTCTTTTACATTGTACATATTTAATAGGCTAACATCCAATCTTCCATCCAACTTATTATTTATATCTATTATTTTCTGTATACTCTTCTTAACAAAATACAAATCACCATTTCTAAGCGCACGTTTTATCCCTTTAATTGTCTTATCAGACTCTTCTATCATGTTCTCGGTTTCATCAATCATTTTAGGTAAGTTTTTAATTTTTAAAAGTATATCATTTTTTTGTTGTTCCGTCAAAAGTCTAGGACACTTATTTATTATTCGCTGCCACTCTTTTGGTTGCAATCCGCTACAACACTCTTCTATAGTATCCTTTAGAGACTTTATTTCTGTGCCACTAATTTTAGCTCCACCTTCTGTTGCATCTATATATCTTACATCAAGATGTCTGGAAATGTATTCTTCAAACCATTTTCTATATGCATTCATATTAGTTTCAGTCAATACCCTATTTCCATATATATCTTCAACCTCAAAATATCTTTTATTGTTTATATCTATCTTATTTTCATTATCGTATGAGGCGCTAGAATGTCCTCGTCCATTCGGATATGCCAAATCCTGTCCTATTAAAACTATAGTTTTAAATCCTGATCTTACAGCAAGCGAAAATAAATTACATGCTACGGAACCACCACTTTCTATTATTCCCAACTTATAAAAATTTTCACCCATAATTTTTTTCCCAAATTCCAGACCACTCCATGAATAAAATCTCTTTCCTTTATGTATTTTAGATATTCTATAATTATAATCAATATCAACCAACATTGGAATATTCTGAACCCCTTCTATTTCAAAAAGTTCCAATGGCTTATGCGGATCAACTGAAGCAACAATATCCGGAACAATCCCCTTCTTTAACAATGGTTTAATTGCTGTATCTACAGCCATTATTACTCCTCTACCTTTTATGTTTTTCAGTTCATCTATATTTTTATCCAGTGATGGTCCTGCCGATACAATAAAGGCCGGATACTCTTCATTATCTTCCCTATTCAATTCCAGTTTTAAATCTTCAACTCCATGCTGTTTTATCATATCAATTATATTTTTCCAAAAATTATCAATATGTTCTTGATTAAAGCACAGATATGTGTTCTTCTGCATAATAATCTGTTCGCATCGTGAGTGAAACGATCTAATATACTCCAAATATTCTTTTTGCATCAAAAATTCATATTGTGGCATACAAATCAAATCCGTTAAGTAGTAATTAGATTCATCTAATAATTCATGAAACAGTTCTACCCTTGCACCGTTATTCTCTGCCCCAACAGTCAAAATAATATGCTCCTCCAGTAATAAATCTATATTCTCTTCATTTTCCACCAAAAACTTAAAATACTCGATTGAAGGCTCATGTATATAAATATAATTTTCAGGAAATGCTTCCAATAATTTTTTTATTAAAATTCCATTCCCAATTCCAAAAATGAAAATCAATGCAAACTCATTTTTATTAGCATTAAGATTTTCCATAATTATTTGTGATTCGCGATTGCAATCATATCTACTATTTAAATAATACTTATGTCCATTTTTTTCTATAGCATATATATTTTCACCCATAAATGATTTATCTTTATATATTTTTACTTCATTATCTTCTTTGTTAAGCGCTTTTTCTATATATGGATGCTTTTCTATTAATCTCTGATACTTATAATTATTATATTTGTCCATATTTTTCCACCAACTCTCCATATATTTTCAAGCTTTCAATTATTTCATACTGTAGGATATCAGCAATTTGAACCTGATCTCCGAAAGATATCCCATCTGATAATCTTTTAATTTGATCTAGCACTATGTTCACTGCTATATTCTCTCCAAATTTATTATATGTTTCAATTTTAGATACGAAATTTCCGATGCATGTCTGAACTATACCTACTATCTCATTTATTTTTGACATTCCCTTGCTATAATCCAAATATAATAATTTTACATAATCTTGAATATCATTAATAGCCTTATCTATTTCTGTGTTCATATAATAATTCTCCTAATATGTAATAAAGCCGCTCTTTAAGAGCGGCTTTATAAACATTAATTTTTGTACAAATCTTATTACTGAATAAGTGAAAGTACACCCTGTGTCTGGCTGTTTGCTTGAGCAAGCATTGACTGACCAGCCTGCTGGATGATAGAAGTAGCAGAGTACTGTACCATCTCTGACGCCATATCTGTATCACGAATACGTGACTCAGCTGTCTGTGTATTCTCAGCAACATTATCAAGGTTATTAACAGTATGCTCAAGACGATTCTGAAGCGCACCGAGGCTAGATCTCTGTTTAGAAACCTTCTCAATAGCTTTTTGAACTGCTGACATAGCTTTTCCTGCGTCTGCAAATGTTGAAACACAAAGAGCATTAACAGAAAGAGCTGCTGCATTCATTGTGTCTATATCAATAGCAATTTTCTGTCCATTCAAAGCTCCCACCTGAAGATTCTTGCTAGAAAATGTACCATCTAAAAGGTTCTGTGTATTGAACTGGGTTGTAGAGGCAATACGAGAAACCTCTGATGTTAATGCATTAATCTCACTCTGGATAGCGTTTCTATCTACTGTAGTATTTGTATCGTTAGCTGCCTGAGTTGCAAGTTCATTCATTCTCTGAAGAATAGAATGAGCCTCATTTAATGCTCCTTCAGCTGTCTGAATAGCAGAGATACCATCCTGAGCGTTTGAAGAAGCTTTGTTAAGTCCTCTAATCTGGCTTCTCATCTTCTCTGAAATTGAGAGACCTGCTGCATCATCTGCTGCACGATTGATTCTGTAACCAGAAGATAACTTCTCTGTTGATTTGCTAAGCACGTTTGTGCTGATTCCTAACTGTCTGTTTGCGTTTGACGCAGCCATATTGTGCTGTACTACCATATTTGTTTCCTCCTTGAATTAAATGAAGCGTCCATGCTTCAATCTGTTTGATCATTGTAGTTCACCGCCCGACCGTACGCTTCGTTTGGCTTGCTACCAAGTAATACTTTGCTTACTTGATATATATATCGGACGAGTGTTTCGATACTTTATACCTGTTTTAAATTTTTTTAAATTTTCTTTTGACGCATTGATTTTACAGCATTTGTCAACTTCATCCACCCATTTTCACTTTTTATTATCCATGAACTGTGGATCTACATATCCGGTCTTTGTCATTGACTGATAATATTTGCTGGCCACATTTGCGCCCTTTCGCACTTGTCTGGCCTGTTTTTTTATTCCGTTGAATTTGTTTGTCATAAGGGCTTTGTTTCTGGCTTCCTGGCTTTGGATTTTCACGCTCTTGTCTGTGATTTTACGGATATGGTCCTGCATGATGCCGATTTCTTCTTTGTATGTCTCTTTGTTGCCTTCAAGCTCTTCTTTTACTCGCTCAAAGAGCTTTTCAAAGCCACTGTCCAGGTTGTCTAGCTGCTCTATGAGCTTTGATTTCTGCTCTACAACGTCATCAAAATCGTCCGGTGTGAGGTTTGGGTCTTCAAGCTGGTTTTTCTGTACCGTGTCAAGCTCTATTATTTTGTCAAGTACCTGTTCTTTTTTCTCCAGGCTTTGTATCATTATTGCGATGTATGTCTGTTCCATGGTGTTCTCCTTTCAAAAAGGCTATTGCCCAGCTCCATAACTTTGCAATAGCCTTTTTGTCTTTTATCGTTATTATTTTTTATTTTACGACACGCCTACCTTGCTTCCGTTGCAAGTGACACGCATGACCTCTTTCCATGCATCTCTCATAGTACGCAGGTGCTCAAGCACTTCATCGAGTATCTTTGTATCTTTCTTGATATTGGCCTCAACCAGTCTCTGCATGAGATATGTATATACCTTGTCGAAATCCTTTGCCACCGGGTATTTGTGATTCAGGGTGGCCTGAAATTCTTCGATGATTGCCTCTACCTTTTTGATATTATCGTGTGCTTTCTGTATGTCATTTTTCTCTATAGCCATCTCTGCTATGTTGCAGAACTTGATGGCTGCCTCGTAGAGCATGAGTGTCAGCTCCGCTGGCGATGCTGTCTGAACCTTGCTGTTTGCATATACTGCGTATCCTTTGCTTTGTAACATTTGTTACCTCCCTGATTTCGCACGGTTACTGTTTACTGAAATGTACATATTCAATATATTTCACACATTCTGACTCATGTATGGTTATTCTTTATGAGAAATAGCTGCTGAGTGAGCTCTGTGTACTGTTGAGCTTGGCGAGCGAGCTCTCCATTGCGGAGAACTTTTTATAGTAATATTCTTCCTTGTCTGATATCTTTGTCTCCCACTCCTTGATAAGCTTTGTGTAATTACTGTACTCTGTGCTCATCTGCTTGTCGTTGTATATGGTAAACGCTGAGCTCAGTGATGTTGATGACATCTTATCTCCGATTGCATTGTAGAGGTTGTTGGAGATTTGCTGCATAAATGTCATTACACTGTCAGGGTCATTATTGATTGCCGCCATGAGCTTATCTGTGTTGCCTGAGGTGTTGGTGTCATCCTCATCTCCGTCGATATGGTATGCGTTCTGCTCATTGTCTGCAGCATTGAGGTAGCCAAGCGTATGGATTCCGAAGCTTGAGAATGAGTATTTTTTGCCGTTTATCTCCACTGCTGATGACATGGCTGACTGCATGGCTGTCATTACGCCGCTGAGGGTTGTATCGTTTTTGAGCAATGAATCCTTGATTTTCTGCTCCCACTTCTCAATCTCTTTGTCGGACATTTTTTCCTTTTCATCATCTGTCAGCGGCTCATAGCTGCCTGCTGATGCTGCGTTGTAGAGCTTGGTCATCTCGTTTATGACGTTGTTGTACTCTGTCAGGAAGTCCTTTATCTTGTCATAAATGCCCTGTGTATCCGTGGCTGTGGTGATGCTGATTTCATCATTGCCGGAGGTCTTTGAGAGTGCTGTAATGTTCAGTCCATTGATGTTGAAGCTGTTGCTGGCTCCGGTGTATTTCACGCCATTTAACTCAATTTCGGCGTCTTTTCCGTCTATCTTGCTGGCATCGGTATTGTACTGTGCACTTGATGACAGGTCATACGCTGCATCCACTTCAGCTACCAGCTTTGAAAGGGCTGCTTTGTACTCCTCTGAGTTTGTGTCCTTTATTGCTGCAAGATCCTTTACGATGCTGTTTTTGTCTACGGTCTCCTGTGCTGTCTGTGCTGCTGTTGTGAGCGCTGACACTCTGCCTGCGTAGCTGTTATCTACTGCATCACTGCCTGATGCATAGGCGCCGGTTCCTGATATAAGTGCCTGCACTCCGGCTTTTCCGCCGTTGTCCGCATACGCACTATGGACAGCCTCTGTGAGCTTGCTTATGGTGTAATCATCATCCTTTTTCAGCACTGTATCCTCTGATGATTCAAAGGCTGTGACTGTTGACAGGTTTGCTGTGTATGTGTTCAGATCAGCCTCTGATATACCATTTGTGAGAGCTGTATAGGCTGTGTTTGCAGCCTCCGCATTTATAAGCGACTCTCTCTTTGATGTGTAATCTGCCTTTGATGTGATTGTTATGCCGTTTTTTGAATCATCCGGTTCACCGTCTGCATAATATTTGCCGTCCGCGCGCTTGGTATATACTTTTCCGCCTGCATCCCGAAGCTTTTCATCAGTGTCTCCGACCTTTGTGTATGACACTTCCTTGGCGTCATCGCCCTCGCCGATTGTGGATGTGTATGATATTTTTTCTGTAACCTCATGATATGCCACGTTTTTGGTCAGCTTTGCTGTATCTCCGCTGTATTTATCTGTTTCATCAGCTATGTTGATATAATTGCCGTCGGAATCTTTCTTGTATGTTTTGCCGTCTGCCGTATATGTCTCTTCTGCTGAGATGTACTTGCCGTCTGCTGATTTGTATACCGCATTGCCCTTTGCGTCTTTTGCAGTTGTCAGACTGTATGTGGTGTAGCTGTCATCACTGTTTTTCATTATGACGGCTGAGTCTCTTCCTGAGCCAAGCTTTGCAAGTGTTTCAAGCTTTGTCTTGTCTGCACTGCTGTGTGCTGCATAAAAGTCCTGAACATCCGCATAAGCATTGCCATATGTTATGGCATTGAGTAGGTTGCTGCTCTGTGCATTGTACTTTGCAACATTGTCTGCTGCTGTGACATATGCGTTTCTGGCGTCTTCTATATTCTGCTGTGTGTTTCCGTTGTTTTTACCGGACAGGCCTGCGTACTCTCCATATGGGTTTGGTCTGGTTCCGTCTGCCGATGCTCCCACTGCGATTCCGAGCTTATAGAGTGCGCTCGCTCCTGCGGCATTTGCTCCTGTGAGTGTGAAGTCATTCTCTACACCTGTGTCCTTTGAGCTTATGTAAAAACGCTTGTAGTTGCTGTCATAGCTGGCATTAAGTCCTGTCTCCTTGAGCTGCTTCTCCACGTCTGACATTGTGGATGTCGCGCTCAGCGTGATAGTCTTTGTGGTGCCGCCTGTATTTACATTTATCTGCGCATCTCCACCTGTATAGCCAAGCTGAGCCAGTGTGGTCGTTGAGCTTGAGGCATTTATCTGTGCTCCTGTGAGCGAGCCTGCCTTTGCGGTCTCCTTTATTTTAAGCGACTGCATGCCATTTGGAGCTGTTGATGATGCTGTAACTGTGGCCTTTGTCATGTCTGAAACCGATGTCTTTTTAAGGTTGTAGGCACTTGAAAATCGCAGGTTTGATATATTACTGTACATACTGTACACCTTGGTATTCAGTGACTTCCAGGATTCCTGCTTCCAGCCAAGCTTTGTCTGTGCTTTTTCATATTTTTCTTTCTTGGTTGTATAGCCTGATACAAGTGCTTTGACAATTGAATCCGTATCGAGGCCCGAATTCATTCCCGATAATCTGATTGCCATGATATCCTCCTATCTCTTCTCATCTACCATGAGTCCTGCCATCTCCCAGACCTTCGCTATCATATCAAGTGTCTTCTCCGGCGGGAACTCTTTGATGACTTCTTTTGTCTTTTTGTCTATTATCTTTATTGTCACGCGGTTAGTCTTCTCATGGATGCCGAACACTGCCTCCGACTGGTCAGCCAACGCGCTCTTGTTGATATCATCCACAGCCTTTTTAAGCTGCATATTCTTCTCATTCTGCTTTTGTGCAGCAGCCTGTGCCTGTCCCTGCGCTCCGGCATCACCGGCTGAATCACCGCTTGCTTCCTTCGTATTCATCGCCTGAATATTCCTTGCGATGCTGTCAGACACGACCTGATTGTCCGCACTGGACACCTCTGTCCTTCCCTGTGCCTGTTCCTTTATCTGTGCAGTTGATGTACTTCCCTGATAGACCATTCCTGCACCCTTGATTGCCTCTATTGCCATCTATAACACCTCCGTGTGAAAATATGTTGCAATTGACTGTTGTTCTTACCCTATTCTAAGGAATATATCGGATGAATTGCGGGAAAGTTTATAGCTTTCTTCTCTTTTTAAGTATAAAGAGATTTTGAAAAATCCCGGCCCACATCGGGATACTTAACTTTATCCTATGACGTGAGCCGGGATGGCTTGTCTCTTTATTCTTTTTGTGTTTTAGTCTTAATGCTCCAGATTTGCAAACTTCGTGTACTCAGGCAGCCATGCAAGGTTTACGGTGCCGATTGGACCGTTACGCTGTTTAGCGATGATGATTTCTGAGATGCCCTTGAGCTCGGTGTCCTTGTTGTAGTAGTCGTCACGATAGATGAACATGACGACGTCGGCATCCTGCTCGATGGCTCCTGACTCTCGAAGATCGGAAAGCATCGGTCTGTGGTCCGGTCGCTGCTCTACTGCTCGTGAGAGCTGTGAGAGTGCCACCACAGGGACTGAAAGCTCTCTGGCGAGTGCCTTAAGTGAACGTGATATGTCTGAAATTTCCTGCTGACGCGATTCTGAGCCTCGTCCTGAGCCTGTCATGAGCTGCAGGTAATCGATGATGACGAGCTTTAAGTCGTGTTCGAGCTTGTATTTACGGCACTTGCTTCGAAGCTCTGATATGCTGATACCCGGAGTGTCGTCTATGATGAGTTCGGAGTCTCCGATGATTCCGGCGCCCTCGACCAGCTTTTCCCAGTCGGCATCAGACAGATTTCCTGTACGCAGTGCCTGCGCATCTACCTTTGATTCGAGCGAGAACAGACGGTTTACGAGCTGTTCCTTCGACATCTCGAGTGAGAATATGGCTGTACACAGATGTGCGTGAAATGCCACATGCTGTGCTATGTTGAGCACGAAGGCTGTCTTTCCCATTGACGGACGGGCTGCCACGAGCACGAGATCTGACGGCTGAAGTCCCGCTGTCCTGTAGTCTAAGTCTATGAAGCCTGTCGGGATTCCTGTTACGGTGCCCTCCTGCTGTGCTGCTTTTTCGATTTTCTCGAGGGCATTCATGACTACAGTACGGATTGGCACGTAGTCACCTGTCTGCCTTGTGGAAAGCAGTTCAAATACATCGTGTTCTGTCTTGTCGAGTACGCTCTCGAGAGATTCTTTGCCCGCGTAGCACTCGTTCTCTATGTCCTCTGTCACATGGATGAGCTTTCGCTTTATGGCATTTTCTTTTACGATATTGGCATAGTACTTGATGTTGGCAGAGGTCGGCACACTGGTGACGAGAGTTCTCACAAAGTCAAGGCTTTGTATTTCCTGCGGCACATCCTTTTCCTTTAAACGGTTCTGGAGTGTGACGAGATCTACAGGCTGCCCCTCTGTAAAGAGCTCAACCATGGTCTCAAATATGATGCCGTACTGCTGATGATAAAAATCCTCCTTAAGGAGCATCTCGCTGGCGGTCACTATGGCATCCTTGCTCATAATCATGGAGCCGACCACGGACTGCTCTGCCTCAAGGCTGTTTGGCATTATTCGTTTGATTAATGCTTCTTCCAAGGGGATTCCTCCTATCCTTCAACTACTGATACTGTGAGGTTTGCTGTTACCTTTGGATGAAGCTTGACAGGCACCTCATAGTTTCCGAGTGCCTTGATTGACTCGTTAAGCTGCATCTTTTTCTTATCGAGCTCTAAGCCATGCTGCTCCTTTGCTGCAGCCGAGATTTCCTTGGTGGAGATGGAGCCGAAGGTTCTGCCGCCCTCTCCTGAGCGCAGCTTTACTACTACCTTTGTGTTCTCTACTACCTTTGCGAGTGCAAGTGCACTCTCGTAGTTTTCCTGTGCCACCTTGTCAGCGTGCTGATTCTGGAGCTTTAAGTCATTTAGGTTCTTTGGAGTAGCCTCTACTCCGAGCTTTTTAGGTATGATATTGTTTCTGGCGTAGCCGTCACTTACGTTTACTATCTCGCCTTTTTTGCCTAATGGTTTTACGTCCTGTAATAAGATTACTTTCATTCTTCTATGTCTCCTTCTTTTAGCATTTCGTCCAGTGTATCCTGTATCATGCGCTTTGCCTGCACGATAGTAACGCCTGTCAGCTGCGCGCCTGCCACATTTAAGTGTCCGCCACCGCCCAGCTTCTCCATGATTATCTGGACATTTATCTCGTCGATTGAACGAGAGCTGATATAAATCTTGTCATTGTACTCCGTGAGCACAAATGATGCCTTGATTCCTATTATGTTGAGCAGCTCATTTGCCGCCTGTGCACCGACGATTGTCGGGCTCTCCACATTCTCGCTAGGGCATACCGATATGGCAAACGAGCCCCTGTATACCTCTGCATGGCGCACTGCCTCGGCTCTTGCCTTGTAGCATGCCATGTCATTTCTAAGCATCTTTCTGACGCGTGTTACCTCTGCACCTGAGCGCTTCAAAAAGGCTGCCGCCTCAAATGTACGCACGCCTGTCTTCGTCATAAAATTGTTGGTGTCGATGAGGATTCCTGCGTAGATGCAGTCGGCCTCTGTCGCATTGATCTTGACTCCGTCGTTGAAGTACTGCAATACCTCTGCGACCATCTCACACGCACTTGATGCATACGGCTCGATATATGAGAGTATAGGATTCTCTATTATCTCGCTGCTTTGTCTGTGGTGGTCAAATACGACTATCTTTCCTGTCTTTCTGAGGAGCTCAGGGCACTCTGTGTAGCTTGGCCTGTTGGTGTCCACCACCATGACAAGCGTATCCTTGCTCACCATCTCAAGAGCCTCTTCGCTGTTTATAAACATATCCGCCGGATAGCCCTTTGCCTCTGAAAATGTCTCCATGAGAGGTCTGACTGAGCTTGTCGGGTCATTTATTACTATCTGTGCCTTTTTGTCGAGATTCTTGGCTGCACAATATATACCTATGCCTGCTCCAAGCGAATCTACATCTGTGATGCTGTGGCCCATGATAAGTACGTTCTCACAGGTCTCAATGATTTCCTGAAGCGCCTGTGCCTTGACTCTCGCCTTTACCCTTGTCTTGCTCTCCACCTGCTTTGACTTGCCGCCAAAATACAGGATATCATCGTGATCCTTTATAACTACCTGATCACCGCCTCGTCCGAGGGCTAAGTCTATGGCATTTCGCGCATATACGTAGTTTTCATTATACTTATCGCTCTTTATACCGATTCCGATACTGAGTGTGACCGCCATCTCGTTGCCGACCTTTATAGCCTTGACCTCATCGAGCACCTTGAACTTGTCCTCCTTCATGCTGTCAAGGTACTTGTACTTGAACACCACGAAGTATTTGTCGTTTTCTATCTTTCTGACAAGTCCGTCATACTTGGCAAAATACTGGTTTACACGCCTGTCGATAAGTGCAACGAGCAGTGACCTCTTTACGTCCTCTATGCTGTCGAGCGCCTCATCATAGTTGTCAATATATACAAGCGCTGAGACCTGCTTCTGCTCTGTGATTTCTTTCTTGCAATGATAAAGCTCCGACTCATCAAATACGTACAGCGCCGTCAAAAACTCGTCTGCTTCATTTGTGTCGATTATCTCATTTTCCTCTGCGATAGAGTTGAAATATATTCGCTTGACGGACAGACGGACTATGCTGTCCTCCTCCTCATTTACTATCTTGAAGTCTGTCGGCGCATCACTCTTGGTGAGAAGCTCTCTGGTCACTGTCGGAAAAAGTGTCGTGATGGATTTGTGATATTTTTTATCCACACCCATTAGCTCTGCGAATTTGTCATTTACCCAGAGTATCTTGCCGGAGTACTCAAGCAGGGCATACGGCACCTCAAACTCATTAAGCAGCCTCTTCTGCACCGATGAATACTGTGTTGCAAAGCTTATCAGCTCATTTGCAACGACTGACTTGCTTCTGACATACAAAAACAGCACGAGCGCAAAGTAAAACACTGTAAAGCCTACCATGCCATAGCCAAGCCTTCTGTCATAGCGCAGTGCTATTCCGTCAGCACATATCCACACAAACGTCAGATATAGCGGCCAGCACATGTAGCTTTTCAGCCTGCCCTTGAATTTTATTTTTTTCTTCATTTTACTCTCCTTATCCCCGGTGCGCTGCGCTGATGCTGCCGGTGCAACGGTTACGGTTTCGAGAATGTACTACAAATTTATAAGTTACCGGCCACACCTTTGTGCAGCCCGCATCGATTGATATACCTACTAG
>ERZ779750.621-NODE-621-length-12938-cov-6.10696_pt1 | contig 12938 bp, 10 predicted proteins | sample MGYA00511071_ERZ779750 | MGnify/ENA primary metagenome ERZ779750 (study PRJEB29588, sample SAMEA2153740) | human gut metagenome | biome: human gut; feature: human-associated habitat; material: faeces | place: Denmark | collected 2008/2010 ... | reverse complement strand
GAAGAAGTGGCTGCAGAATCGTTGCCGATGGGTTACGGATACGAATATGGCGGTATGGCACGCGAAGAGGCAAGCAGCGGTGGTGCGCAGACGGTTTTCATCTACGCCATCTGTATCTTCCTGATCTATCTGATTCTGGCTTGTCTCTACGAAAGTTTCCTCGTACCGTTTGCCGTTATCTTCTCCGTACCGTTCGGATTGATGGGCTCGTTCCTGTTCGCCAAGATACTCGGACTGGAGAATAACATCTATTTGCAGACTGGGGTGATCATGCTGATCGGCTTGCTGGCCAAGACGGCTATTCTGATTACGGAGTACGCCATCGAACGCCGCCGCAAAGGGATGGGCATCGTGGAATCGGCCTACTCTGCCGCACAGGTCCGCCTGCGTCCTATCCTGATGACGGTGCTGACAATGATCTTCGGTATGCTTCCGCTGATGTTCTCTTCCGGTGCGGGTGCCAATGGCAACAGTTCGCTGGGTACGGGTGTCGTAGGCGGTATGGCTGTCGGAACGGTGGCATTGCTCTTTGTCGTTCCGGTCTTCTACATCATCTTTGAATACTTGCAGGAGAAAATCCGCAAACCGATGAAAGAAGAAGCAGATGTACAAGTGCTTTTAGAAAAAGAGAAAAGTGAAGCTGAACGTGAACGTTAATAAATAAAAGAAAGAATGAAGAAAAATATCATCCTGTTAGTTGCCATGAGTCTGACGCTGAGCGGTTGTGGCATCTATACCAAATACAAGCCCGCCCCTTCCGTCCCCGACGATCTTTACGGCGGGGAAGTGGTGACGGAAGACACTGCCGGTCTGGGGAATATGGACTGGCGGGAACTCTTCACCGACCCTCATCTGCAGTCCCTCATCGAGACAGGGTTGCGGACCAATACCGACTACCAGTCCGCCCAGCTTCGCGTGGAAGAAGCTCAGGCAGTGCTGATGTCCGCCAAACTTGCTTTCCTGCCCGCCTTTGCGCTTTCCCCGCAGGGGACAGTGAGCAGCTTCGATACGAACAAGGCTACGCAGGGTTACTCGCTACCCGTTACCGCCAGTTGGGAACTGGACGTATTCGGCCGTATGCGCAACTCCAAGAAGCAGGCGAAAGCGCTGTATGCACAAAGTGAAGATTACCGTCAGGCAGTCCGCACGCAGCTGATAGCCGGTATAGCCAATTCCTACTATACACTGCTGATGCTGGACGAACAGCTCATCATCTCCCGACAGACGGAGGAGGCATGGAAAGAAACCGTAGCCTCTACCCGCCCCCTGAAGAACGCCGGACTGGCGAACGAATCGGCTGTATCGCAGATGGAAGCGACTTATTATCAGGTACAGGGTTCTGTGCTCGATTTGCAGCAGCAGATCAATCAGGTGGAGAACAGTCTTGCTTTATTATTGGCAGAGACACCCCGCAACTACGAACGCGGAACGTTGGCAGACCAACAGTTTCCTACGGACTTTGCCGTAGGAATCCCTGTCCGGATGCTTGCCGCCCGCCCCGATGTCCGCTCGGCCGAGCGGACGCTGGAAGCAGCGTTCTATGGCACCAATGCGGCACGTTCGGCTTTCTACCCTTCCATCACGTTGAGCGGAAGTGCCGGATGGACGAACTCCGTCGGGTCTATGATTCTCAATCCGGGCAAGTTCCTGGCATCGGCGGTAGGTTCGCTCACGCAGCCGCTCTTTAATAAAGGACAGGTGGTGGCTCAGTATCGCATCGCCCGTGCACAGCAGGAAGAAGCGGCTCTCGGTTTTCAGCAAACACTGCTCAATGCCGGTAGTGAAGTGAACGATGCGCTGATTGCCTATCAGACCAGTCAGGGGAAAAGAATCTTGCTCGACAAGCAGATTGCTTCTCTGCAAACAGCCGTGCGAAGTACTTCTCTGCTGATGGAACATACGAATACAACCTATCTGGAAGTACTTACCGCCCGACAGTCATTGCTCAGCGCACAACTATCACAGACGGCCAATCATTTCACCGAAATACAAAGTTTAATTAACCTATACCGTGCTTTAGGGGGAGGACAGGAATAAAGAATATCATACTTCCTCTGTTTTTTTGATCCTAATGAAGAAGGGCTGCCGGAGAAGTGATTCTCTGACAGCCCGTTTTTCGTTAGAGGGCATTCCCGATAAGAAGTGTTATTAATTTCTGTTTCGCCCGGTCCCGCCATCGGCGCCAACGAACGGCATGATTTGTTTCATGCTCTGAAACTAAAAGTTTCATTGCTTGAAACCAACAGTTTCACACCGAGAAACCAATGGTTTCAAGCAATGAAACTATTTTGAAGTTATCGAAGCGCAGCTATGATTCTTTCACAAGCCTGTCCGTCACCGTAAGGGTTATGCGTTTCGGACATCCGCTTATACATTTCTTTATCTTGCAGCAGGGCAGTGACATTACTGACAATCGCCTCCGCATCCGTGCCGACCAGCTTCACCGTACCCGCCTCAACAGCTTCCGGACGCTCGGTCGTATCCCGCATCACCAGCACGGGTTTGCCCAATGAAGGGGCTTCTTCCTGCACACCGCCGCTATCCGTCAGCAACAGAGTAGAATGTTGCATGGCATAGATAAAGGGCAGGTAATCCAGAGGAGAGATCAAGTAGACATTGCTCAGACCGGAAAGCAGTTCATACACTGGCTTCTGCACATTAGGATTCAAGTGAACGGGATAGACAATGTCCATCTCCGGGTGAAGAGCCGCCAGTTCTTTGATCGCTTTGCAGATATGCAGGAAACCATCTCCGAAGTTCTCACGACGATGTCCGGTGACGAGGATATACTCACGATCACCTACCGTGTAGCCTTTCTCCTGAAGTTCCTTCGCCATCTTTTCTTTCACACCGGCGGTGGTGGAAATGATATCGACTGCCATCAGCAGGGCATCAATCACCGTATTTCCTGTAATAAAGATTTTCTTCGCGTCTATATTCTCTTGCAGCAGATTTGCCCTTGACTGTTCCGTCGGTGCAAAGTAGTAAGTACAGATACGGTCTGTCACCTGGCGGTTCATTTCTTCCGGCCAGGGAGACAACATATTATAGGTACGCAATCCGGCTTCCACGTGTCCCACAGGTATCTGCATATAGAATGCCGCAAGGGATGCCGCCATCGAGGTAGTCGTATCTCCATGCACCAATACGGTGTCGGGACGGAAGTCCTTCAGCACTTCGCGCAGTCCTAGCAGTACTTTAGCGGTAATGTCATACAAGTCCTGATTGGGAGCCATGATATTCAGGTCATATTCGGGAGTGATGCCGAACACCTCCAATACCTGATCCAACATCTGCCGGTGCTGTGCCGTAACGCAGACACGTGTCTCAAAATGTTCCGTATCTTTCTGGAGCGCCTTTACAAGCGGAGCCATCTTTATCGCTTCGGGACGGGTACCGAAAACGAGCAATATCTTTTTCATCTGCTTTATTTAATAGAGTCTATACAACCTCTTCGCAATTAAACTACATTTTATCGTCTCACGCCGCAGAAGTCCAGTTCTATCTTTCCTTCTTCTCTGGGCAATGCAAGGAAGACATCGTGGCGAACCAGCCAGACGATAATATCCGCTTTCTCGTATGCTTCCCGATAGTCTGTCAGATGGAAGCTCTTATGAGTGCTTATATTAGGCTCGATAATCAGCACGTCCGCTCTCGATTCGGAGATGATGCGGGAGGCGATATATTTGGCGGGAGATTCCCGTAAGTCATCGATATTCGGTTTGAAAGCCAGTCCCATGCAGGCAACGACCGGTTCGCGCTCGTTCTGTTCTACAAACTTCTGGCAGGTTTCCAATACTTTGTTCGCACACCAGTCCGCTTTGTAATCGTTCGTTTCACGGGCACGCTTGATGAGCTGCGCCTGTTCCGGATAGTCGGATACGATGAACCAAGGGTCTACCGCAATGCAGTGACCGCCTACTCCGCAACCCGGTTGAAGGATATTCACACGCGGATGCTTGTTGGCAAGTGCGATCAGTTCCCATACATTGATTCCGGCTTTGTCGCAGATCATGGAGAGTTCGTTGGCAAAGGCGATCTGTGAGTCGCGGGAGGAGTTCTCCGTCAGTTTGCACATCTCTGCCGTGCGGGCATTGGTGCCGTGCAGTTTGCCTTGTACGAAAGCGGAATAAAACTCAATGGCTTTTTCGGTGGATGCCGGATCGATGCCGCCTATCACGCGGTCGTTGTGCACCAGTTCGTATAATGTATTTCCCGGCAATACGCGTTCGGGACAATAAGCGATATGTATCTTCCCTTTCAGTTCGGGACGTTCTTTATAGATCACTTCCGCCATACGTTCGGTGGTATATACCGGAGAAGTGGATTCGATGACAAACAGGTTACCCTCCTGCAGATAAGGGATCACGGAACGGGTGGCCGCTTCCACATAGGTGATGTCCGCCCGATGGTTCTGCTTGAATGGGGTAGGCACTACGATAAAGAAAGCATCCGCCGCTTCCGGCTTGCATACAGCACGCAACTTTCCACTCTGCACTACGTCCCTGACTACCTGCCCCAATTCAGGTTCTACAATATGTATCTTTCCCTGGTTGATCGTTTCCACCACAGAAGGATTGACATCTACTCCTATGACTTCGAAACCGTGAGCGGCAGCAACGGCTGCCGTAGGAAGGCCGATATACCCTAATCCTAAAAACACAACCTTTTTCATGTTCAATATCTCCTTATTAATAAGTGTGGCAAAAGTACAAATAATATGTGACTTTGTACGGATTTTCACTGAAAACCACTACTTTTGTGCAAACATTTTGAAAGCATGAGGGTACTAATCATCAATACTTCCGAACGAATAGGTGGTGCGGCTGTCGCTGCCGGACGACTGATGGAATCGCTTAAGAACAACGGCATCAAGGCGAAAATGTTGGTACGTGACAAACAGACAGACCAAATCAGCGTCGTCGGACTAAAGGGCAGTTGGCTGCACGTATGGAAATTCATGTGGGAACGCATCGTCATCTGGAAAGCCAACCGTTTCAAGAAGAATGATCTCTTCGCCGTAGATATCGCCAATACCGGTACGGACATCACTTCGCTTCCCGAATTTCAGCAGGCAGATGTCATCCATCTGCACTGGATCAACCAAGGGATGCTGTCACTCAACACCATCCGCAAGATTCTGACTTCCGGCAAACCTGTAGTATGGACCATGCACGATATGTGGCCCTGCACCGGCATCTGCCATTATGCACGCGAATGCAGAAACTACGAACAGGAATGCCACCACTGCCCTTACATCTACGGAGGAGGAGGCAAGAAGGACTTATCTACCCGAATCTTCCGGAAGAAGAAAGAGATTTATAGTCAAGCATCCATCACGTTTGTAGGCTGTAGCCGCTGGCTGGCGGAGAAGGCCAAAGTCAGCGGACTGCTCACCGGACAAACGGTTATCAGTATCCCGAACGCCATCAACACGAATCTTTTCAAGCCTCACAATAAGCAGGAAGCCCGCAGAAAATGCAGGCTGCCGCAGGAAGGGAAGCTGATTCTTTTCGGTTCTGTCAAGATCACAGACAAGCGAAAGGGTATCGACTATCTGATTGAAGCCTGCAAACTGCTGGCAGAGAAACATCCGGAATGGAAAGACTCATTGGGCGTGGTTGTTTTCGGCAATCAGTCGCAGCAGTTGCAAGACCTGATTCCTTTCCGCGTCTATCCGCTTCCTTATATTAAGAATGAGCATGAATTGGTGGATATATACAATGCCGTAGACCTCTTCGTCATCCCTTCTCTCGAAGAGAATCTGCCGAATATGGTGATGGAAGCGATGTCCTGCGGTGTGCCCTGCGTCGGTTTCAACACCGGAGGCATACCGGAAATGATCGATCATCTGCACAACGGATACGTAGCTCAGCGCAAGTCTTCCGAAGATCTGGCCAACGGCATCCATTGGGTACTGACGGAACCCGAATATGCGGAACTCTCCGCACAAGCCTGCCGCAAGGCCATAGGCAACTATTCGGAAAGTATCATAGCGAAGAAGTACACGGACGTTTACAACAAAATAACAGGGAAATATGCATAGTGTCCATCCTACTCCCAAGTTCTCGATTATCACGGTGACCTACAATGCCGAGAAAGTACTGGAAGATACCATCCAAAGTGTTATCTCGCAGACTTACCACCACGTAGAATACATCATCGTGGACGGGGCCTCCAAAGACGGTACTCTCTCTATCATCGACAGATACCGTTCACGGATAACTACCGTCGTCAGCGAACCGGACAAAGGATTGTACGATGCCATGAACAAGGCAATCTCCCTTGCCAGCGGCGACTATCTCTGTTTTCTGAATGCGGGCGACTGCTTTCACGAAGACGATACTTTGCAGCAAATGGTGCACAGCATTCATGGGAGTGTTCTCCCCGATGTCATCTACGGGGAAACTGCGATTGTTGACAAAGACAGGCACTTTCTGCACATGCGCCGCCTTTCCACGCCCGAAAAGCTGGACTGGAAGAGTTTCAAACAGGGAATGTTAGTCTGCCATCAGGCTTTCTTTGCCAGACATACGCTGGTGGAACCTTATGACTTAAGCTACCGGTACTCCGCTGATTTCGACTGGTGCATCCGCATCATGAAAAAGGCGCGTACCCTGCACAATACGCACCTGACAATCATCGACTATCTGGATGAAGGAATGACTACGCAGAACCGGAAGGCTTCTCTTAAGGAACGATTCCGCATTATGGCAAAACATTATGGATGGATAAGCACCGCAGCACATCACGCTTGGTTTGTACTGCGGTTGATTATCAAGCCGGGACAATAAACAGTGTATTTCAGACTGACTGACCCAGCCAGTCTGAAACTATAAAATATAGAATTATATCTAATTCACCTCATAAAGCATTACCTGATCCAGTATCACTCCCTCATCCAATGCCTTGATGACCAATTGATGTAATTTCCTACCCGAAACGGGAAGTACAATTTTCCGGATTGCCTGATTACGGAGCACGTTCTCTTTCCATTCCTCGCTGCGTCCCTTCGTTTCGTACGCTATCACTTCAGGCTCGGCACCATCCAGAGAAACCGAGAAACGCAACTTATCGCCATGCACCGGATGGTTGGGAAGTAACCGGATATCCACCTCTACCGAGTCCGTTTTCAGATTGCCAAAGGAGAAAGTCAACGCATCGCCTTTTCTTATCTCTGCGGCTTTACCTTCATATCCCAAACCTTCGCAGACAATAGCGTTCCCCTTCTTTGCCTCCGCCCCGTTCCATTGACAGACTGCTTTACGGTCCGCTGTCATCGGAGCAGTAGCCGCCTTTCTTTCCACACGGTTGAATACAGGGAGCTTGCGGGGTTTGAAGTCCATCATACGATTCCATTTTCCATTCTCCAATGAGTTATAGTGTTGAGTCAGTGCAGCAATGCTGTCGTAAGCGGCATCACTCTTTTCCCAGTCTGCCTTATCGTGGCGTGCCAATTGGGCGTATAACAGTTTGCGATTCATTTGTGCCGCAGCCTGTACGGGATATTTCACCAGTTCGAAGTAAGCGCTCTGTCTGTCGGCGGGTACTTTAGAAGCAGCTTTCTCTACCGTTTCCGAAAGTTGGCTGTAAGCATTCAGACGTTCGTTTATCTCCCTTTCGCTCCACGGCAGATCTTTCACTACCCGATAGACCGGATTCTTTTCTTCCTCCCGTGTATTTCCCATAAATTCGGGTTTGCGGACATGTGCCAAGCGATAATGTTCCTGCATAACGGGAAGGACGGCCTTTGCACAGGAAGTTCCCAGTTCCCGTTCCAGCCAATGTTTCAGATGTGCGGTCACTCCTTCGGAAGATACCTTATCCAGATTCCATGCCATATCCATGAACAGCTCAATCTGATACTCGGCAGGTTTGATGTCGCCGACGTTCAGTATCCACATTTTTTGTATTCCCTGATCGTAAGCCTGCTTCATCTGTTGATAAATGAGCGATGGACTCATGGTGCTCAACCATAAATGATCGTGCGGGCGTCCCCAGTAGGAAACATGATAATAGACTCCGTTGCCGCCTTTACGGGCACGCTCTTCGGCAGTGGGGAAATGGCGGATATAGCCGTAGTTATCATCACACCACATCAAGGTCACGTCTTCGGGTACTTGCAGCCCCGCATGATAAATATCGAGCACTTCCTTATAAGGAATAAAGACCTGCGGCACTTGTGTTACGTCTTTATTCACGTACTTTTCGAGCAAGCCGCGCTGGTCAACAAATACCCGGTCCAGGACGGCTTTCTGTTCTTCTACCGTCTTGGCTCCCTGCATCTTTCCATCGTGAACGCCACGCATACCCAGCGTGTAAAGTATCTCTTGTCCGGCAACTTCTTTCACACGATCTTCCCAAAACTGATAAACAGCCGGACTGTTATTCACGTAATCGTATGCTCCTTTTCCACGTATTCTCCATTCGCCGGCAGCACTGCACGCCATCGGTTCGCAGTGGGAAGCTCCCATAAAGATACCATACTTTTTCGCTGCTTCCCGATTGCCCTTCGTCAGAAAGAAAGGCAAGGTACACTCATGCATGGCAGGCCAGTAGGTATTGGCCCGCAAGCGAAGCAGCAATTCAAAAATACGTTCGTTGGTACGGGGTCCGATTTCTCCTTTCACACCCGACGGTTCGTAGGTCTTGTTACTCCAAGGCATCAGTCCCCAGTCTTCATCATTAATAAAGATGCCCCGATACTCCACAGAAGGAGACTGCAACTCTCTAAACTTGCCCGAAAGGCGGAATGTCTCTTTCTTCTTCGGAGTCACATCCGCCCACCATTCCCAAGGGGAAACGCCCAGCAAACGGGATATTTCAAGTATGCCGTAGGCTGTACCGTGACTGTCGCTACCGGCTACTACCAGCTTTCCATCTTCTGAGACGGCGAGCATGAAAGCCTGCTTTTTGTTTTTTAATGCGGAAATATCGATGCCTGCCTGCTCAATCAGCTTGCTCTGTCCGATCGTTCCTACCAGGATGTTTCCGGTGTTTGTGTCTACGCGGGCAGTTGCCGACAATACAGTCTGAAGGTCACGGGACAACAAGTCCAGCGAAGTACGCACCACCGGTGCTTCCGAACCGCTGCAAGCTATCGCAACCGGCTGACCGGACTGCAAGACAAAATCTTTTTGTTTACCTTGAGCGAACAAGGTTACTGCTACCAAAGCAAGGACGGAAAATAAGATTCTATTTTTCATAAATATTACAATTTTACAATATCAGTAATGGTCACAAAGCAATCGTCGCTGCCATAAATTCTCTTCGTTTTATCAGTCCATGTGGGGCTGATGCCCGTAACTTCAATCACCAGTGTATATTCTCCTTTTGCCAATTGGGGAGTCATAAAACGCGTTGCATGATCATTCGCCTTACTATAGAAATCGACCAGTGAAGAATATATTTTCTCCCCTTTCTTATCGAGGATATTCATACGCGCATATCCGCTATGACAGTTCGTTTCGCCCATAACAGCCACACAAGAGCCACTGAAGGGAATACTCAGCGTACTTCCTTTTACATTGGAAGATATTCTTCCTTCCTCCACTTTCCAGTCAGCTTCTTTACTGAACGTTATCTGCTTTAAATCGACGGTTTTTCCTTTGCGCAGAGGATTTACGGGTTTCAACTTATCAATGTCCCAGGAAGGCCAGTATTCCGGAATAGAAAGTTTTGTTCCATCCACCTGCATAGGCATCCACACATAGGTGGCGGCCGAAGCCTGATGCGGATAAGACCAGCGGTCGCCCATAAACATCGGAATCGTATCTTCGCCACACTTTAAAGGAAACACAAAAGTGGTCTGTGAATTATAGGTCAGGCTTCCTTCGGGAGCAAACAAGCCTTGTCTGGTCCACGGGCCTTTGACGGAAGGAGCTGTAAAGTAGAAATTATCATTCTTCTCCCAGCTGGTCAGATTGGAGAACAAGAAGAAATATGTGCCGTCTTTTTTAAACATTGCCGGAGATTCTCCGTGAGAACCGCCCACTCCCGATACCACTTTTTCCTCTGCCGTACGGTAGTCTTTACTCAAACGATAGACAATTCCTCCGTGCAACAGCAAATATCCGGTACCGTCCGCATCCTGATAAGTCCCCATATCCCAGCGGCGAATAGGCTTGCCTTCATACAACAGAGGTCCGTGAAATTTATATTCACCTGCTATAGTGCTGCAGGTAGCATAGCCGATATGGGGATCTTTATAGTTCATATCGTCCGCATGCATATACATCACATACTCGCCGGTAGAAGGGCATTTCATGACTTTCACACGCTCGCCTACACGATTAGGGCCAAGAATTCCGCTTGGCTGCACCGGCAGAACAACACGTTCGAACTTCCAGTTCACCAGGTCATCAGATGAATAGCAACTGAAACCCGGAAAAGCATTGCTTTTGTCCGACTTATATTCCCCGAAAAGATAATATCTGCCATTCTCTTCCACAATGCAGGCACTGTGCGCATTGACAATCTCTCCCCTGTCGTCAAACCAGGGAATTCCGTTATTTACTACTTTTTCCGTTTTACGGGCCATGCCCGTTCCGTAAGATACCCACAAAAAGGCAAACAATAACATCCAGTATTTCATGATATTCTTCTATAAATTCTTATAAAAAATATAAGGCACAATCAAATTACAAATTTACGTTTAACTATCTATATTCCTATGGAGAATAATACAACAAGCATGGAATATTGTACTATTCTTCTTCAAAACAACATCCCGCAGAGCAGCCACGCACTTTTCACCTCCGCTGCGCATATCATACAGCATACTTCATCATTAATAAGAATAAGAATATTTAATGCACAAAAATAGGGAGAAGAGCACAATGAGACAGGAGGTAAATCGGGCAGATATAGGGGGTAAATCGGGCAATAAGGTAAAAGATTATTGTGTTACAATAATTCGCTGTCTGCCAAGTCAAATAAAAGAAAACTATCTTTGGTCTCTTCTGACATATAGAAAACTTTTTACCCTTAATACTAAAATCGCAGTTGAGTTTATAATAAATAGTTTCATCGTTTATTATAAACGGTCTCCCCATTTATTATAAACTCAAATACACCTTTAAGCACATATTCTTTAATTTTATGCAACAAAAAAGGCTGCAAACTCTATAAAAGGTTGCAGCCTCAAGCTTATCACCGGTTCACATAGATGCTGATTCGCATATGATCCCCTGTGTATTTTGTTATAATGTTACACTGTTTTTTCGGTTCGGTTAAGATGATTGATAAGGTGCATTTCGTTTCATTTTTTAATGGGTTGTTACTTTATTGCTGGTATGATATCTGCAAATATACAACAAAAAAAGGCCTTTGTCAAGTCCTGCGGAGATTTGATCTTAATATAGTCATCCGAACCAATCGTATAATGCCTGATTTCCGGGAACGCCCCATTGCTCATGGCATACATACCTATATGTACGCCATGGAGCTTACTGAATGGGTTGTTCCTGGAAACAGACCGTTCGGACAATGAAGCCTTTTAATTTTCAGAAGTCTCCAATGTCACAGAAACATACATTTCCTTATTGCTACTATTGATATAATTATACTCTATCACATATCTCCGTGTATTGATTCCATAGTTTCCCGATATGACTTGATAGGTACCACTTCCGCTATTCTCTACAACCGGCAGATTCTTCCAGGGGCTGACACTTACTTTTCCGGTGCTCTTATCCACCGTCAGAGTAATACCGTTATCATCCAGATTGGGCATTTCTTCGTTGACCGACTTATGGAAGAAACGAACCGTGTTTTCATCCACTGCTGTCAGAGTCCGGGCTATTTCTATCGGAGTCCCGCTTAACAAATCCGGAGCTCCATTTTTCATCGGATACTCGGTGCCCTTCATCATATAATTGCCCGAATAGTCATTGATCATTTTCACCTTCACCAGCAACACTGTGTCAGCCTGTTCATTCACAGGATAAGGGCTTGAGTCTACGATCTTCAAAGGAATCAAATACCGTGCATCTGTATCTATTTTTTTGGTATCTACACGTACGGGGAACCGCACATAACGTTCGCCGGCCTTAATGACGCTTGTGTAGGAAGGAATCGTATACCAGTCTTTAGGCAGCGCCACATATTCGATTTCGCCTTCCAGCACGTTTTTATAGTTGTAATTATCGATGTTACTTTGATCTGCTTCTCCCAAAGTCACTGTCACGTCATCTTCGTGCATCTTTGTTCCGCCACAATAGACGGTAACGAAGAACTCTCCGTCACTTCCATATTTTACCTCTTTCTCCTGCAACTCATCTTGTGCACCTACTAAAGTCAACTTTTTAGTATATTGCTCGTCAGCCAAAGGGTCGCTCACGCAAGCCGACACGAACAAACACAAAAGTCCACCCAGCATCAGTCGAATAAAGTCATTATTATATTGTTTCATATCTTTTATTCTATTTGAATTATCTTTTCTTGAATCACTTCTCTGTTTTCATTTAATAACCCTGATTCTGGTCTATCCGCGGATTCTTGTCGATAATACCTTGACGAATAGGATAGAAATTCATCCGTTGGGTTATATTGAACTTGGAGAACTTACAATCCGACTCAGTGACAATCGTACGCATATAGTAGTTCTTACGATCTTTCTTCATCGCCTTTATATTCATACCGGTAAAGGGCCTGCTTGTCGCTTTTACCAAATCTCCCCAACGACGGAGGTCGTATGCGCGCCGTCCTTCAAATGCCAGTTCTATTCGTCTTTCGCGCTTGATGGCCTCTCTCATCTTTTCAGGATTATCCAGTTCTTCGTCGGTGATACCCGGCTGACCGGAACGATAACGTATCATATTGAAATATTTACGCATTTCTTCCTTATTGCGTGACACAGATATTCCGGTCGTTTCGTCAGTGTAGTTATCACCATCTCCCATCTCATTCATCGCTTCTACATAATTCAGCAGGATTTC
>ERZ779750.617-NODE-617-length-12978-cov-3.42227_pt1 | contig 12978 bp, 10 predicted proteins | sample MGYA00511071_ERZ779750 | MGnify/ENA primary metagenome ERZ779750 (study PRJEB29588, sample SAMEA2153740) | human gut metagenome | biome: human gut; feature: human-associated habitat; material: faeces | place: Denmark | collected 2008/2010 ... | reverse complement strand
AAAGTAGTGATTGGTCCGCTGCTGTTAAAATGGGGGCAGCGTGTTTTGCATTTCGCTACAAAGGAGAGTATATATGGCGAAAAGAAAAAAAGACACGATGGAATTCAGATTCTATGAGTTGCCACAGGGAGAGTCGGCACTCGTACTGTGCGGAGAATCCTGGAAGAGAGTGTATGGTCATGAGGAATTTCACCTGCATTTCCATAATCTGCTTGAAATCGGCATCTGCCGCGAGGGAGATGGAAATATGTATCTGGATGAGGATATTTACCAGTATCATGACGGCGATATCACATTTATACCTGAGAATTTTCCACATGTTACAGTCAGCTATGGTGAGGTGGTGAATTTCTGGGAGTACATTTTTATTGACATACATTCTGTGATAGAAGAGATGTTCCCAAACAATACGGCATTCCAGAATGAGGCAGTTACGACTATATCAAAAAAAGCGTTTATGACTAACGTATATCAGAGCCCGGCTATGGCTGAGTATATAAATGCCATAATCAGGGAAACCCGTGAACATAAGATTTATTGCCAAAGGACGGTAAAGCTCCTTGTGCAGGGAATTGTAATAGAGCTGTTGCGTAGGTATGATGAGCTTCCGGAGGAGGATAATAATATCGTAAAGGGTACCAATATGTCACAGATAGCCACAGCACTTGACTACATGAATAAGCATTACAGCGAATCGATAAAGGCAGGGGAGCTTTCGGAACTATGCAACATGAGCGAGACTCATTTCAGGAGACTGTTTGAATCATACATCAATATGCCGCCTATGGAGTATCTGAATCTGATAAGAGTACAGAAGGCGTGCGAGCTTATGAAAAAAACAAATGAGCCTATGGAGCTTATTGCACAAAAGTGTGGATTCACAACCCAGTCAACTTTTAACCGTAATTTCCGCAAATTTTTGGACACTTCGCCATATCAGTGGAAGATAAATCCTGAAAATTATGAGCATAAACTGTTGAATTTTAGGATATCTGCACTAAAGGGATGGTAGAAAATACATGTTTTCGTATAATTTTGTACATTTATGATTGAATATGCATATAATTGTGTGGAATTTGTTAACACAGAAACAACGTATATGGTTATAATGACTATGTAATTAAGAAACGGACAAATATTCGTAGTCAAAATGCCCAATTAAAATAATATGATTATGAATGAATTGTAAACGTAGTATTGCAGAAACATCATTTTTATTAGGGAGGAAGAAAAATGAAAAAGAAAGTAGTTTCATTATTACTCGTAACAACAATGGTTGCCTCACTTGCAGCTGGATGTGGAGATTCATCTTCATCAGGAGATGGCACAGAAAAGACAGGCAAGAAGGTAGAGACCGTAGATGACGGTCATACACTTACACAGCATGGGCCTGGGATGCAAACTTCAATATCCCGGCACTCAAAGCAGCAGCAGAGGATTACAAGAAAAATGTAGATCCTGATTTTGTACTCAATATTGAGGAGCAGTCACAGTCATCTGATATTGAGACAGCAATTACAACAGCAGGTTCAGCAGGAGATTACAGTACACTTCCTGACATCGTATTATTCCAGGATCACTACTTCCGGCAGTACCATACAAATTATCCTGATGCATGGGTATCAGCAAATGATGCAGATGTTAAGTGGGATGATTTCAGCCAGGAGAAATTATCATTCTCTACAATCGACGGAGAGCACTTTGGATTCCCTGTTGATAACGGAACAGTTATCTTTGCTTACAGAACAGATCTTCTTGAGCAGGCAGGATACACAATCGATGATATGACAGGTATTTCTTGGAAGGATTTCATCGAGGTAGGTAAGAAAGTATACGAGAAGACAGGAAAATACTTACTTTGCATGGACGGCGACGGAAATGATTTATTCTACATGATGCTTCAGGCAGAGGGTGAGTCACAGTTTAAGGATGGCAAGCCAAACTTTGTAGACAACGCTAAATTAAAAGAAATCATGCAGGTACTTAAGGATATGATCGACAACAATGTTCTTTACCTTGCAAATAACTGGTCAGATTACACAGATCAGGCTGTCCAGGGAGACCTGGTTGCAGGCGTTATGAACGGAAACTGGATCATTCCTACAATCGAGAAGGTTACAGACAACAGTGGAAAGTGGGAGATTACATCTCTTCCAACACTTGAGGGTGGTGAAGGCTATGCATCAAACGGTGGTTCTTCACTTTACATCACAAGCAACTGCAAGCAGACAGACCTTGCTAAGAAATTCTTAGCATATACATTCGGTGGCGGATCTTATACAGACAAGGGTGTATCTGAGACATATGACAATGCTCTTAAGAATGGTGGTGTTATCACTACATATACACCTGCAGGCAAGTCTGAGGTTTACAACGAGGGCGTTGAGTACTTCAACAACCAGCCAATTTACGCTAAGATCGTTGAGATGGGTGCAAATGTTAAGACAATCGAGCAGAGCGATTTCCATTACGATGCACGTAAGAAGCTTGCTACAGCACTTATCAATATTACTCAGAACGGTGCAGATATCGATTCAGAGATAAAGACAGCAGAGGATGACCTTAAATTCACAATGGGACTTTAATCTGTTAGCTTGATGGCAAATGTACAGGGAGCCATTAAATGGCTCCCTGTTTTTTCTCAAAGACTTATAGTTAGGAGGCCTTTACAGTGAAGAATAAGAAAAAAGGAATGAGCATAACAGGTAAACAAAGGGCTGCCGGCTGGATTTATCTGGCTCCGGCTACAATACTCATTTTCATAATGAGCTTCTGGCCTATTATCCAGGCTGTTATTACATCATTTAAAACCGGTTCAAGTGCAAATATGCAGTGGGCTAATCCATTTGCCTACAATTACACAAGAATGTTTCAGGATGCGGTTTTCAAGAGATCTATCGGAAACACATTCCTATATTTAATTATCGAAGTTCCAATCATGCTTGTACTGGCAATTTTACTGGCACAGTTACTTAACAACAAGCATCTTAAATTTAAAGGACTTTTCCGTACATGTGTATTTTTACCATGTGCAACATCACTCGTATCATATGCATTGATTTTTAAATCGCTTTTTGCAACACAGGGACTTATCAATACAATCCTTGTTAAACTTGGAATATTAGAGAGCAACTTTAACTTCCTCGGTACAGGCTGGAGCGCTAAGATTATTATCATAGTAGCTCTTATCTGGAGATGGACAGGATATAATATGGTGTTCTTTTTAGCTGGTCTGCAGAATATCGAGTATTCTGTTTACGAGGCGGCAAAGATAGATGGAGCGAGCGGCTGGAGGACCTTCTGGTCTATCACTGTTCCTCTTCTTAGACCTACAATTGTTATGACAACCATCATGTCAATAAACGGTACATTACAGCTCTTCGATGAGTCTGTAAACCTGACAAAGGGTGGACCTGCAAATGCGACAATCACCATGTCACATTATATCTATAACGGCTCGTTTGGTGAAGGTGTTGCAAACTTTGGATATGCATCAGCAATGTCTGTTATCGTATTCATCATGGTTGCTATACTGGCATTTATCAATCTGAAAGTAGGTGACAAGCGTGACTAAGAAAAAACATGGATCATCAATACAAAAAAGGCTTATACCTTCATACATTTTTCTTGTAATAGTTTCGTTCATCTCAGTATTTCCGTTTTTCTGGATGATATCGGCAGCGACCAACAAGTCTATTGACGTTGCAAGAGGTAGAATTGCATTTGGTGGCTATGCCCTTGAGAACTTAAAGAAACTGTTTGCATCACAGAACGTTGCACTTGGAATGAAAAACTCACTTATCAATGCAACAGTTCAGACAATTATAGCACTGCTTGTCTGCTCACTTGCCGGTTACGGCTTTGAGCTATATCATGACAAGGCAAAGGATAAGCTGTTCTCAGTTTTACTTCTTGCCATGATGATTCCGCAGGTAGCTACACTTATTCCTCTGTTCAAGATGATGTCAAAGCTCGGCTTTATAAATACGGTATGGGGCTTCATGCTCCCGGCTATTTCAACGCCGTTCCTTATCATGATGTTCAGACAGAATTCGAGAAACTTCCCAGTCGATATAATGGAGGCGGCACGAATTGACGGACTCAGTGAGATTGGTATTTTCTTCAAGATGTATATGCCTGTACAGAAATCAACATATGCAGCAGCTGCAGTTATCACATTCATGAATGCATGGAACTCATACCTGTGGCCAAAGGTAATCCTCAATAAGCCTGATGCTATCACAATGCCAATGCTTATTGCAAACCTCGCAGCAGGATATACAGTAGATTACGGTGTACTGATGATGGGCGTTCTTTTCTGCTCCATCCCTACAATGATCGTATTCTTTGTGCTCCAGAAGCAGTTTGCAGAGGGAATTACAGGATCTGTTAAATAAAAGTAAAATAATATTGTTAAAAATCAAGAAGGCAAATAATGTTTATTATTTGCCTTCGTCTTATAAGAGGCTTTGTGTTTAAAACAGACATGTATCAAATAATAAATACAGTAGATAGGAGTGTAAAAATATGAGTAATTTTGATTCAAATATCATTAAAAATCCGGAAATATTTGAGCAGAACAGAATTGCGGCTCATTCGGATCATGTGTGCTATAAAAATGAATTGGAGAAAATTAAAGGAAAATCAAGCCTGAGATATGATATGAACGGCTTATGGAAGTTTGCATATGCAAAGAATCAGTCCCTGGCTCCTTGTGGCTTTGAGGCAGCTGATTATGACTGCAAAAACTGGGATGAAATCAGGGTTCCGGCACATATCCAGATGGAAGGCTATGACGTGCCAATCTATACGAATACCACATATCCGTGGGAGGCTGATGAGTCTATAAAGCCGGGCGAGGTACCTGAGATTTTTAATCCGGTTGCAAGCTATGTGAAGTATTTCACAATTCCTGAGAATATGAAGAACAAGAGGGTGTGTATTTCGTTCCAGGGAGTGGAGAGCGGTTTTGCACTCTGGCTGAATGGACACTATGTCGGCTACAGTGAGGACACATTTGATCCGTCTGATTTCGAGCTGACTGATTATATTGTCGAGGGTGAGAACAAGCTTGCGGTCAGGGTATGGAAATGGACATCAAGCAGCTGGTGTGAGGATCAGGATTTTTACAGATTTTCAGGCATTTTCAGAGATGTATTTTTGTATGCTGTTCCTTGTGCACATGTGGAGGATCTGTCAGTTGTTCCTACACTTAATGATACCTTTGACGAGGGCACACTTAGTGTGTCAATAAAGGCAGATGGTGATGGTATTGCAAGTGTAAAGCTTTATGAGCTGGGCGATTTGTCTGTGGAAAAATATGACAGGGCAAAACTTTTATTGGAAGAGTTTGATATAGAGCTTAGGAATAAGGAAATTTGCGAGGGCTCATGTAATGTGAAAAATCCTCTGTTATGGAGCGCTGAAAAGCCGAATCTGTATGAGGTTAAAATTATAGTTAAAGATACGCATGGAAATGAGACCGAGTTTATCAGCCAGCTGGCAGGCTTCAGAAGATTTGAGATGGTAGACGGACTCATGAAGCTAAACGGTAAGCGTATTGTATTTAAGGGTGTAAACCGCCATGAGTTCAGCTCAATAACAGGCCGTGTGCCAAACCGTGATGAGGTGATAAAGGATATTGTCACAATGAAAAAGAACAATATCAATGCTATAAGAACAAGCCATTATCCTGATGATTCCATGCTCTATAAGCTTTGCGATATTTATGGAATTTATATGATAGCTGAGAACAATCTTGAGAGTCATGGCACATGGGAGGCATATAATAAGGGCTATGTTGACCTTGACTTTGTTGTGCCAAAGGACAAGCCACAGTGGAGAGAAATGATGCTGGACCGTGCCAACTCATGCTATCAGAGGGATAAAAATCATCCGGCAATCCTTATCTGGTCATGCGGCAATGAGTCGTTTGGCGGCAAGACCATATATGAGATGTCACAACTTTTCAGACAGCTTGATAAGCATCGTCTGGTTCATTATGAGGGAGTATTTAGCGATAGAAGCTATAATGACACAAGCGACATGGAAAGCCAGATGTATACTCCGGCTGCAGGCATTGAAAAATTCCTGGCAGAGCATCCTGAGAAACCGTTTATCTGCTGCGAATATACACATGCAATGGGAAATTCCTGCGGTGCTATGCACAAATATACAGAGCTTACAGACCGCGAGCCTAGATATCAGGGCGGATTTATCTGGGATTATATCGACCAGTCAATCTATAAAAAGGACAGATACGGCAAGTGGTTCCTCACATATGGTGGAGATTTCGGCGACAGGCCTACTGATGGTGATTTCAGCGGAAACGGCATCTGCTACGGCGGAGAGAGAGAGGCTTCTCCAAAGATGCAGGAGGTGAAGTTCAATTATCAGAATATCTCGGTTGATTTTGACAGCGACTACATCTTTACAGTCACAAACAAAAATCTCTTTGTAAATACATCGGTTTTTGATGCTTTTGCCATTCTTCTTGCAGACGGTGAGGAGGTTTACAGGACAAAGCTTCAGATATCTGTTCCACCGATGGATAGGGCAAGCTATGAGGTGCCGGTGACTCTTAAAAATTCCATGATAGATGTGGAAAAAGAGTACTGTATTGTCGTATCATTTGTATTGAAGGAAAACACCATCTGGGAAAAGGCAGGATATGAGATTGCATTCGGACAGCATATGATAAAGAAGCCTGTAAGTGAGTATTCATGCGACAAATCAGTTGAGCTTGTTGTTGGAAACGGAAATATCCTTGTAAGAGGTGAGAACTTTAAGGCACTTTTCTCAAGAATGAATCTGGGAATGGTTTCATATGTATATGGTGGCGTCGAGATGCTTCCAAATACTATCCCACTGCCGAATTTCTGGAGAACACCTACCAACAATGATTCCGGCAACATGATGCCACAGCGCTATGCACAGTGGAAGATTGCCAGCATGTATGTGACCACCAGACAGGATCAGCGCTTTGCAGATACATCACCAAGGGTAGAAAAAAATGATAACAATATCGCCATCACATATACTTATTTCATGCCTACCACACCGCAGAGCTCATGCGAGGTGACATACAGAGTTTTTGGTGATGGAACAATAGAGACAACTCTGTCATATGACCCTGTAAAGGAACTTGGCGATATGCCGGAGTTTGGCATGATGTTCAAGCTGGATGCCGATTATGATACAGTGAAATGGTACGGACTCGGACCACAGGAGACATACGAGGACAGACAGCATGGCGGAAAGTATGGTGTATACGAGAATAAAGTGGCAGACAATGTCGCAGAGTATCTCGTTCCGCAGGAGAGCGGCAACAAGTGCAGAGTAAGATATGCAAAGGTAATGGATAAGAAGGGCAGAGGCATGCTGTTCTTTGGTGATGAGCTTTCGTTCTCGGCACTGCCATATACACCACATGAGCTGGAAAATGCTGCACATCACTTTGAGCTTCCACCTGTACACTATACTGTTGTACGTGTGGCAAAGAAGCAGATGGGTGTAGGCGGAGACGACAGCTGGGGAGCACATACTCATCCAGAGTACCTGCTTGATGCCTCAGAGAAAATGGAATTCACATTCTGTTTCCGTGGAATCTAGCATTTTAAGGTTGTAAGGAATATTATTAAGCATTTTGAGAGCAGGGACTACTACTGGGACTGCTCTCATGGTGTAGATAAACGATATAAGGATAAATGATACAAGAATTAAGGAGAACTAAAATGTCAAAATTTATTAAGGGTATGGATTTATCGACCTTGCTCGAGCTGGAACGCTGCGGAGCAAAATACTACGAGGATGGAAAGGAGAAGGATATTCTTGACATCATGAAGGAGCATGATGTTGACACAATCCGTCTTCGTCTGTGGAACGACCCAAAATCAGAGGATGGTGAGCCTTACGGTGCGGGTAACAATGACCTGGCTGAGACTATTGCTATCGGAAAAAAGGTTACAGATGCAGGCTTTGGAGTGCTTTTGAATTTCCACTACAGTGATTTCTGGGCAGATCCGGGAAAGCAGATTAAGCCAAAGGCATGGAAGGATTTCGGTGTGGACGAGCTGGAGCAGGCTGTATATGATTTTACACTTGAAAATCTGACAAGGATTATTGAGGCAGGTGTAAATGTCACAATGATTCAGGTAGGTAATGAGCTTTCAAACGGACTTTTGTGGCCTGAGGGAAAGGTACCTAACTACGATAATATAGCAAAATTTGTGAATGCCGGAATACGTGCCTGCCGCAAGGTAAATGCTGATATTCCGATTATGATTCACCTTGATAATGGTGGAAACAATGAGCTTTATGTCAGATGGTTTACAAACTTCATCGAAAGAGGAGAGGAGTTTGAGTATATCGGATTGTCATACTATCCTTTCTGGCACGGCTCGCTCGATCAGTTTGAGTTCAATATGAACGATATTGCAAAGCGTTTCAATAAGGACCTTATCATCGCTGAGGTATCCATGGGCTTTACAATGGACAGCTACCAGGAGTATGAGAAGCTTGCTGATTCTGAGCGCAAGGGTTATGCGACAAAACCGGAGCTTGTTGAGAAGATAGATTATCCTATGACTATTGAGGGACAGGCTGACTTTACAAAGGATTTCTTAAACAGGGTGGCAAATGTTGTGGATGACCACGGAAAAGGATTTTTCTGGTGGGAGCCTGCATGGATTCCTGTACCAGGCTCAGGCTGGGCTACACCTGCTTCGCTTAAGTACATGAATGATCCGGGACCATGCGGCAATGAGTGGGCAAACCAGGCGCTCTTTGACTATGATGGAAATGTGCTGCCGGCACTTGATGTTATTAAGAATTTTAAAAAATAAAATAATAACATATGTAATTTTGTTGCATGATTTGATTTGTTATGTTGCATTTTCAGTCGGATGTATTGCAATGTAAAAATGTGCAGTTATAATAGAGTTATAAAGAAAGAACGAAATATTTTAACTATCAATTTAACGCAAATACAATCAGCAAAGGAGAAGAAAAAATGATACAGCAAAACGTATTAGACAAATTCAAGGAGCTTTTTGGAGCAGATGGGGATATCAGAGTATATTTTGCTCCGGGACGTGTAAATCTGATAGGTGAGCACACTGACTACAATGGAGGACATGTGTTCCCTTGTGCACTTACCATCGGTACATATATGGCAGCAAGAAAGCGCGATGACAGGAAGCTTCGTTTCTACTCTATGAATTTTGACAATCTGGGTGTGGTTGAGTCATCACTTGATGAGTTTACACCTGATCCGGACGGACTTTGGATAAACTATCCAATGGGCGTTATGTGGGCCTTCGAGGGACGCGGAATGAAGCTTGAAAGCGGTCTTGATATTGTTTTATTCGGAAATATTCCAAACGGCTCAGGACTTTCTTCATCAGCATCTCTTGAGGTGGTTACAGGATATATGTTAAAGGATATTTACGGCTTTGACGTGACAAATCAGGATATTGCACTTATCGGTCAGTATTCAGAGAACAACTACAACGGCTGTAATTGCGGTATCATGGATCAGTTTGCATCTGCAATGGGCAAAAAGGACAATGCAATTTTCCTTGACTGCAATACTCTTGATTTTGAGTATGCACCAATCGTTTTGGACGGTGCAAAGATCGTGGTTACAAACAGCATGGTTAAGCACAGCCTTGTAACAAGTGCTTATAATGACAGAAGAAATGAGAGTGCACAGGCTCTTAAGGATTTACAGACAGTATGTGACATCAAGACTCTCGGTGACTTGACAGATGAAGAGTTCGAGGCTCATAAGGATGCGATTAAGGATGAGGTTGCACGTAAGAGAGGCAAGCATGCGGTTTATGAGAACCAGCGTACCATCAAGGCTGTTAAGGCATTAAAGGAAAATGATATCGAGACATTTGGAAAGCTTATGAATGCCTCACATGTATCACTTCGTGATGATTATGAGACATCATGTCCTGAGGTTGACGTACTTGTTGATGAGGCATGGAAGATTCCGGGTGTTATCGGATCACGAATCACTGGAGGCGGATTTGGCGGCTGTACAGTCAGCATAGTAAAGGACGAGGCTATTGATCAGTTTAAGGCAAACCTGACAAAGGCCTATGAAGAGAAGGTTGGAAAAACACCTGAGTTTTATGTTGTTTCAATCGGAGACGGACCTAGCCGTCTGGCATAAAATCAGCAATATGAAATAACAGTAACGGATAAACAGGTTTTTCCCGACAATGATTAAGGAGCATGACATGATTCAGGAGAGAATATTAGAATTAGTAAAATATGGTCTTACAACAGGACTTGTTGACCCTGCTGATGAGGTATACACAGTAAACAGACTTCTCGAGGTACTCGGAGTGGACGACATCGAAGATGAGACATTTGAAAAGGTAGAGGCTCAGCCGGCATGGACACAGGAAGAGGCAGAGGAGAAGCTTGAGGGTATACTCGAGGATATGATGACATACGCATATGACAATGGCATCATGAAAGAAAACAGCATTGTATACAAGGATCTTTTTGATACAAAGCTGATGGGCTGCCTTGTAAATGCACCAAGCGTGATCAGAGCTCGCTTTAAGGATTTATACGACAATGAGTCTTCACTTGCGGCAACCGATTATTTTTACAAATTAAGCTGTGACAGCAATTATATCAGAAGACAGCGCATAAAGAAGGATATGAAATGGACCACAGACACAGAGTATGGCACACTTGATGTGACAATCAATCTCTCAAAGCCAGAGAAGGATCCAAAGGCAATTGCTGCCGCTAAAAATGCTAAGCAGAGCGCATATCCAAAGTGCCAGCTTTGTAAGGAAAATGAGGGCTATGCAGGCCGCGTAAACCATCCTGCAAGAGAAAACCACAGAATTATCCCTGTTACAATAAACAACAGCCAGTGGTTTTTCCAGTACTCACCATATGTATACTACAATGAGCACTGTATCGTGTTCAATTCAAAGCATACACCGATGAAAATCGAGCGTGCCACATTTGGAAAGCTGCTTGATTTTGTGACACAGTTTCCACACTATTTTGTAGGCTCAAATGCAGATCTGCCAATCGTTGGAGGCTCTATCTTAAGTCACGACCATTTCCAGGGCGGACACTATACATTCGCTATGGCAAAGGCTCCGATAGAGAAAGAAATCACATTCAAGGGCTACGAGGATGTTGAGGCAGGTATCGTAAAATGGCCTATGTCTGTTATCAGAATTAAGTCAGCAGACAGGGATAAGCTTATTGACCTTGCAGATAAGATTCTTCTTGCATGGAGAGGCTATACAGATGAAGAAGCATTTATTTTTGCAGAGACAGATGGAGAGCCACACAACACTATCACACCTATAGCAAGACGTCGTGACGGAGACTATGAGCTTGACCTTGTGCTCAGAAACAACATCACAACAGAGGAGCATCCGCTTGGCGTATATCATCCGCATGCCCACCTTCATCACATCAAGAAGGAGAATATCGGACTTATCGAGGTAATGGGACTTGCAGTGCTTCCGGCCAGATTAAAGGGTGAGATGGCAGAGCTTAAGGATGCAATCATTACAGGAAAGGATCTGCATTCGACTGAGACTCTTGCATCACATGCTGACTGGGCTCTTAAGTTTATGTCTAAGTATGATAAGATTGATGAGTCTAATATTGATGGTATCATCAATGAGGAGATTGGACTTGTATTTAAAGAAGTGCTTGAGTGTGCAGGAGTGTACAAGTGCACTGATGAGGGACGTGCAGCGTTCCAGAAATTTATAGATGCGGTAAACTTATAATATTTTCTTTTTATAATACGGAAAGCACCGGCGAACCATACTATATATTTCGCAAGTACTACGCAGCTAAGAAGCAGTAAGAATTATGATTTGGAGTGTTTAGACCATGACACAACCGGCTTTTATGCGCCGTCCATGGCGCATAACGCCTTGCCCCAGCGTCCATGCTGGGGCATTGTTGTATATGGACATAATTCTAACTGCTTCTAAGCTGCTTCGTAAAGCTCAATATATAGTATGTTCGCCGGTGCTTTCCTCGGCTGTGAGATAAACTGATTTTAAAGAATCGGTTAAAGCCATTATTGTTAATGACTTTTTACTAAAGATGTGTCATTAGGATCAATTTACCGTTTTTGTAGCTTGTGAAGGCAGTGGATGAATGCAGGCACCAGGAAGGCATCTGCGAGAATCCATGCGAGTGGGCTTGCAAAGCAGGCGGCAGAAAAGCCGAATATCGGTACAAATACAAGTCCGATGAGCGAACGCGCAATCATTTCTGCTACTCCTGCAAACATCGCAAAGCCGGAAAAACCCATGCCCTGTATGGTGAAACGGACTGTGTTTACCAGAACGAGCGGGATGTAGAAAAATGCATTTGTAAGCAGAAACTGATGAGCCTGTGCGACAACCTCGGTTTCGCTTGGTGATACAAACAGGTAAATCAGATAGTTGGCTATAAACAGCAGTGCCACAAAAATCAAAACCGAATAGACCGATCCTATAACTGAGGCTGAAATAAGCCCCTTCTTTACACGTTCAAATTTGGCTGCGCCGACATTTTGTCCACTGTAGGTGGCCATTGTGGAGCCGAGTGCGTCAAATGGACACACCATAAACATTGAAATACGGCTTGCAGCGGTCATTGAGGCAACTGCGATGGAGCCTAAGCCGTTTACGGCAGTCTGCAGTATGACGCTGCCTATAGCGGTTATTGAATACTGAAAGCCCATAGGAAGTCCCATGACCATCAGATTTCTGACATATGAAGAGTCAAGCTCCAAATCATTTCTGCTTACATGCAGCAGAGGTACATTTTTTGCTATGTAAATGATGCACAGCACTCCTGATACACCCTGTGACAGTACGGTTGCAAAAGCCGCTCCAAACACGCCCATGTTAAATACCAGAATGAAAAGTAAATCAAGACCGATATTTAGAACAGCCGCGATTATAAGGAAAATAACAGGTATGACCG
>ERZ779750.516-NODE-516-length-15083-cov-4.98064_pt1 | contig 15083 bp, 9 predicted proteins | sample MGYA00511071_ERZ779750 | MGnify/ENA primary metagenome ERZ779750 (study PRJEB29588, sample SAMEA2153740) | human gut metagenome | biome: human gut; feature: human-associated habitat; material: faeces | place: Denmark | collected 2008/2010 ... | reverse complement strand
GCGGGGGGGTCGGAACGACTGCTCCATCAAACGGCCGAAGTTCTCCTCGGCCGTACCGTAGGCGGGGCCGTAGTTGTTCGCCAAATCGAAATGGACGATTCCCCGGTCGAACGCGTAATGGGCCATCTGCCGCACATTGGAGAAGGTCTGCCCGCTGCCGAAATTGTGCCACATGCCGAGCGAAAAGGCGGGCAGCAGCACACCGCTGCGTCCCGCACGCCGGTAGGTCATGCCATCTTCGTAACGCGACGCGGCCGGCTGGTAAATAGGTTCGATCATAGCTGTCAGTTTATTTCAGTATCAAAACAAAAAATCCGGGAACATTCTATTTTCCTGCCGCCTCCCCGTGGGACGCCGGAGCAGGACAAGCGTCCGCAAAAGCGCCGGGGCAGCACCGAAGAAGGAGGCGGCGGTGGCATCGGATATAACGGATACAAGGCATTAACAGGGCGCCTGCATATCCGATGCCGTCCGTTACTATATCTTGCAAACGGACTCAGGACGCGGTCAATGCGCCTCGAGCCAGTTGTCGCCCACACCGTAGTCGACCACCAGGCGCACCTTGAGGGCGGCGGCGGATTCCATGCATTCGGTGACGATGGCCGCGACGCGCTCCTGTTCGGAACGGAGCATGTCGACGACCAATTCGTCATGCACCTGAAGGATCACCCTCGATTGGATGCCTTCGGCCGTGAAACGGCGGTGGACATTGATCATGGCGATCTTCATGATGTCGGCCGCGGATCCCTGGATCGGGGCGTTCACGGCATTGCGCTCGGCCAGGCCGCGCGCCACGGCGTTGTGCGAGGAGATGTCGTTGAGATAGCGGCGGCGGCCGAAGATCGTCGAGACGAATCCCTCCTCCTTGGCCTTGGCGACCACATTGTCCATATACTCCTTGACCTTGGGGTAAGATTCGAAATAACCGTCGATAATGTCCTTGGCCTCCTTACACGGGATTTCGAGCCGCTGGCTCAGGGGGAAGGCCGAGATACCGTAGATAATGCCGAAATTGGCCGTCTTGGCACGGCGGCGTTCCTCGGAGGTCACTTCGTCGAGGGTTTTGTTGAAAAGCTTGGCGGCCGTCGCGGCATGGATATCCTCGCCGTGGGCGAAGGCCGCGATCAGCGATTCGTCGCCCGAAAGGTGCGCCATCAGGCGCAGCTCGACCTGGCTGTAATCGGCCGAGAGCAGCAGATGGTCGGAATCGGAGGGGATGAACGCCCGGCGGATGCGGCGCCCCATCTCTTCGCGCACGGGGATGTTCTGCAGGTTGGGATTGGTGGACGAAAGGCGCCCGGTAGCCGTGACCGCCTGGTTGAAGGAGGTATGGATACGCCCCGTCGTCCGGTTGACCAGCTGGGGAAGCGCTTCGACATAGGTCGAGAGCAGTTTCTTGACACCCCGGTATTCGAGGATCAGGTCGACGATACGATGTTTGCGGGCGAAGGTCTGCAAATAATCCTCGTCGGTGCAGAACTGCTTGGTCTTGGTCATCTTGGGCTTTTCGGCGATGCGCATCTTGGCGAAAAGCACCTCGCCCAGCTGGCGTGCCGAGTTGATGTTGAGCGTCGATTCGCCGGCTTCGGCACGGATCGCGGCTTCCAGTTCGGCCAGCCTGCGGCTCAGTTCGACGGAGTATTCGGTCAGCGCCCCGGAGTCGATCCGCACGCCCGCCATCTCGATGTCAGCCAGTACGGCGATCATGGGCTCCTCGACCTCGAAATAGAGGTGTTGCAGCCCGATCTTCTCGACCTGAGGGTAGAGCACGTGTTTGAGTTGCAGGGTGACGTCGGCATCTTCGGCGGCGTACTCCTTGACGCGCTCGACGTTCACCAGATCCATCGTCAGCTGCTTGGAACCCTTGCCGATCAGCGTTTCGATCTCGATAGGCTTGTAGTTGAGGTATTTTTCCGACAGGGCGTTCATGTTGTGGCGCGACTCGGGATCGAGCAGGTAATGCAGGATCATCGTGTCGTACTTGCGGCCCCGGATATCGAGTCCCAGGCGCCGGAGCACCATCAGGTCGAACTTGATGTTCTGGCCGATCTTGGCAATCCCTTCGTCTTCGAACAGCGGCCGCACGATCTGCGTATATTCCGCCGTATTCTCCTCCTTGAAGGGAATGTACCACGCTTCGAACGGCTTTACGGCCAGCGACATGCCGACGATGCGGTCGTTGAAGATATCGAACCCCGTGGTCTCGGTGTCGAAACAGAATTCGCCGTATTTCCCGACCTCGGCAACCACTTCGCGCAACTGGGAGGCATTCTCCACAAGGCGGTAATCGTGGGGCGTGGTCTGCGCCGTCTTGAACTGCATGGCATCGGCTTCGGCCTGAAGCTCGGCAACGGGAACCTCGGCGGCGGGCATCTCGACCACCGGGTCGCCGAAGAGATTGCCCTGTCCGACCAGCGCCGCGCGTTTGGCGGCGGCGGACTTGGCCCGTGCCATCTCCGCAAGCTGGGTCTGCGCCTCCTGGCGGGGGCCTTCGGGTTGCTCCTCGGGGGGCGCAAGGTTCGTAAGGTCGTTCATAAAGGCCTTGAAATCCAATTCGGCAAAGAGGGCCTTGAGTTCGTCGATATGGGGTTCGCAGACCGTGAGGTCTTCTTCGCGGAACGGGATGGGCACGTCGAGGCAGATGGTGGTCAGGGTCTTGGCAAGGCGCAGCTTGTCGCCCCACTCGGCGATCTTCTCGCCCTGTTTGCCCTTGATCTTCGAGACGTTGTCGAGGATATTCTCCACCGTCCCCCACTCCTGCACGAGTTTGCAGGCGCTCTTCTCGCCGATCCCCGGCACGCCCGGGATATTGTCCGAAGCATCGCCCCACAGTGCGAGGATGTCGCGCACGAGGCTGGGGTCGTCGATGCCGTATTTCCCGCGGATCGCCTCCCGGTCGACGATCTCGATGCTGCCCTCGGCGCCCTTTTGCTTGTAAATCTTGCAATTGTCACGTACCAGCTGGCCGTAGTCCTTGTCGGGCGTGACCATGAAGACCTCGTAACCCGCCTCGACGCCTTTTTGCGACAGCGTGCCGATCACGTCGTCTGCCTCGTAACCCTCGACTTCGAGGATCGGGATGCACATGGCTTCCAGCACCCGTTTGACATAGGGGACGGAGAGGAGGATGTCCTCGGGCGTCTCGGCGCGGTTGGCCTTGTACTCGGGAAATATCTCCCGGCGGAAGCTGCCTCCCTTGGGGTCGAACGCCACGCCCAGCAGGTCGGGCCGCTCACGCTTCTGGATGTCGCGCAGGAACTTTACGAAGCCGAATACCACGGAGGTATTCATACCGGCCCGGTTGCGCATGGGACGACCCAGAAAGGCATAGTAATACTTGAATATCAACGCATAGGCGTCGACGAGAAACAGTTTTTTCATATATTCAATGTTGCGTCAATAATAGTTCCCTTTCGGTATTTGCCGTGCGCCTATCCCTTGCGCACCGGATGCTGTCCGGTAAAAATGGCGGGGTATGTCGTTCCGGCGGAACCGCCGGGCGGAAATCAGCGGTTGTCCTCGGCGAACCACTCGGCGAATGAGGTTGCGGTCTCATGCAGGCGGAGCGAATGCAGCTCCACTCCCCGAGGCAGGCGGCGTGCGATACGTGCCGCGAAATCGCCGAGCATATTTTCGCACGTCGGCTGGTAATCCACCGTGACGATGTTGCCGAAACGTTCGGCCAGCACCGCCCGCAGGGGAGCGTCGCGGCGTGTCGCCCGCAGTACGAGCGCATGGTCGAAACGGGAGACGACCTCCTCGTTGACAATGCTTTTCAGGACACCGAAGTCCATCACCATCCCACACTTGGGGTTCGTGTCATCGTCCGCAGGGCACCCTTTCACGGTCACGAACAACCGGTAGGAATGCCCGTGAATCTCACGGCACGGCCCGTCGTACCCGTCGAGGGCATGCGCGGCCTCGAACGAAAACTCCTTTGTCAATCTGATCACTGCCATATCCGCAAAGATATTCATTAAATGCGAAAGGAGAAAAGGTTTTCCGCACTTTTCACCTGCAGGATGCCTTTACGCCCCGTCCCGAATCGGAAAACGGAGGTGCGGGAAACCCCGGCCGCGTATCCTTCCCACAAAACCCGCCCCGGTTTTGATTTGTCCTTATTAAAACGTGTCCTGAATGATCTCACTCCGTTGCCAGGCAACGATCTGTTCATCACACAGTATTGGTTTGACAAACAGACCGATCCGCCCCTTCATTTCCATGAGGATTACATGCTCAGCCTGACCCTGAACGTAAAGGGGACACGTGTCACCGGACAATCGGTCGACAATTTCACGGAAAAAGACCTTATCATCATTTTCCCGCGCGTACCGCACTGTTACAAACGCGACGAAGCCTTTGCGGAGACCAATTGCGAGGCCGTCGCCGTGCAGTTCAGCCGCGACATGCCCAACTGGCAGATATTCGAAACGGAATCCATGCTCCCCATCCGGAAAATGCTGAGCCAGCCGGTCGCCGGGCTCTGGTTCGCCGAAAGCGTCGTAGACCGCGTCCGCGACAGGTTACTGCAACTGCCCGGGCTGCGGGGATTCGCATCGGCGTCGCTTTTCCTGAACATACTCAACGACCTGGCCACGGCTGGGCCGGACGAAACGGGGCCGATAGGTGCCCCGTACTACGAAATGCAACCCGACGGCAATGCCCGGATCAACAAGATCGTACAGTTCGTGGAGGGCAATTACCAACGTAAGATCTCGCTCGAAGACATCGGCGAAGAGGTAGGCATGTCCGCGACTTCGGTCTGCCGTTTTTTCAAAAAGTACACCCACCAGAACCTGTGGAACTACCTCAACGGCTTCCGCATCGTGCGCGCCGCACAGATGATCGTCGAGACCGACGACCCGATCGCCGAGATCGGTATGCGCTGCGGGTTCTACAACATCTCGAATTTCAACCGCGCCTTCCGCGAACGCATCGGCTCCCCGCCGGGCGACTACCGGCGCAAGTTCGGGTCGACGGTCATTTCGCCCGACGCGAAACAGGTCGAGGAGATAGGCCGCAAGCTGGATGAAATGCGCTGCGGGCAGGATTCGGCGGGGGGGGAAATCCGGCGGCCAAAGTCCCGGCCAAGGGCTGACAAACCCCTTTTCCGGCACGATTGACGTGTTTTTGGACACACAGTCCGTCCCGCCCTGCAAACAGAAAAAGCGACCTCCGCAGAGGCCGCTTTTTATCGTTCCGACATCCGGCGGGGATTAGCGCAGTTCGAGTTTGAAGGGATAGTACATGACAATCCCCTGCTGCGAAGTCGCCTCCTGCACCTGTTTGTATTCCTTCATCATGACTCCCAGTTCCGAACGGGTCATGGCTTCGCGGATGCCGACATTGAGCGACGAGATGAACGCCGCGAAACCCGTCGGCTGCTCGATCACCTCCGTCACCCGGAAATTGTCACCCAACCCGGCCTTGTCCGCAGCGATGGCGATGGCCGTCTTCAGGCCTCCGTACGTGTCGATCAGGCCGATGCCGAGGGCGTTGTCGCCCGACCATACACGGCCGCCGGCGATGTTGAGCACCTTCTCGACAGGCAGGTTGCGCCCCTGCGCCACGAGGTTCGTGAACGTAGTGTACACCTTATCCACTCCGCGCATGATCGAAGCCCTTTCGGCAGGCGTCAGAGGCGAGGTCATGCCCATGCCTGCCGAGGTATTGCTCTTCACGGCGTCGAACGTAATGCCCAGCTTGTTCTTCAGGGCGTCGATGGTATTGAGGTACATGCCGAAGACGCCGATGGAACCCGTCAGGGTCAGTTTGTCGGCCACAATGACATCGGCCGGGCATGAAATGTAGTATCCGCCGCTGGCCGCATAGGAACCCATCGAGACGATGACGGGTTTCTCGGCCTTGAGCAGCTCCATTTCGCGCCAGATGACATCCGAAGCCAATGCGCTGCCGCCCGGGGAATTCACGCGCAGCACCACGGCTTTGACCTTTTCGTCGGCACGCACGCCGGCCAGCGTCGCAGCCAGCGTATTGCCGTAAATCTCGCGGCCGAAGCCCTCGCCGTCGACGATCGCACCGTCGGCATATACGATAGCAACCTGGTCGGCCGAAATATTCTTGAGGTCGGCACTGACCTGCGACGCATATTCGCCCAGGGTGACGAAATTGTATTGGCCGTCGGAATCGGACTGCACGCCCAGCTCGGCAAAGACGTCGTTCATCTGGTCTTCGTAGAGCAGGCTATCCACGAACCCGTGTTCGAGGGCATCCTCGGGCAACGAGACCTCCAGTTTGTCGGTGATCCGGTTCAGGGTTTCCAAGTCGATGCCGCGTGCCTCGGCCACCGAACCCGCGATGGTATTCCACATCGAATTGACCAGTTCCTGCATCTGTTCGCGGTTAGCGTCCGACATTTTGGGAAGTATATAAGGCTCGACGGCGCTCTTGTACTTGCAGGCCGTGGGGCGGAAAACCTCGGCTTTGACATCGAGCTTGTCGAGCAACCCCTTGTAGAACGCCAAATTGAACGAAAGGCCCGACCAGTCCATCCCTCCTTCGGGCTGCATGTAAATCTTGTCGGCCGCCGAAGCGAGGTAATACTGCCCCTGCGAGTAGGTTTCGTTATAAGCGACGACGAACTTGCCGCTCTGCTTGAAATCGACGATCGCCTCGCGCAGCTCTTCAAGCAGGGCTGAACCCGCCACGCCTCCGTTGCCGTTCATACGCAGGTAAATACCCTTGATCCGCGGATCGTCCTTCGCCGCCTCGAGCGCACGCAGCGCCTTCATCAGCGGAAGCATACGCGTGGACTGGAGCGTCGCGAAATCGAAGCCGGCGAAAGGATCGCTCGACGGGGCATCGGTCAACACCTCCGAAAAGTCGAGCTTGAGGATCGACTCGGGGTGTACGGCCACGCTTTTCTCCATCGAACCGGCAATGCCGAGCAGGATGAAAATCCAAAGGAAGACTACCAGTACCGACCCCACGACAAACGCAAGGATGGCAGCCAGAAAAGTTTTGATAAAATTCATAACGAAGTTATTTTTTGTTTGTCCTAATTTTGTTCCGATTCCGGTTTTCTTTCGCAAATATACAGAAATTATATGAAAAACAAATAAAATTTATCGTTTTTCGATAAAAAAGAAGGGTAACCTATATTTATTCTGTAAAATATACGTTATCTTTGCAAGGAAAGTCACTACACAAATATGGAAGAAAAAATCAGACATCTGCTCGCGTCGCTCGTTCATCCCGAAACGGGGCAGGATATCGTCAGCAGCGGTTTTATCGAGCATATCGCCTCAGCGGCCGGAAAAATCACCGTCGTACTCCGCTTCGCCAAGGCCCGCGACCCGTTCGCAGTGAAAATCAAAAACCAGGCCGAGGAACTGCTCAAACGCGAATTCCCCGATCAAACGGTACTGGTAGTCATCAAGGAGGGCGGCGCCGCCCCGCGCCCCGAACCCAAGCTGAAGACGACCACGGGCGGCATCGCCAAGGTCATTGCCGTCGCATCGGGAAAGGGCGGGGTAGGCAAATCGACCGTCACGGCCAACCTCGCGGTCGCCCTGCGGAACATGGGATTCCGCGTAGGCATCCTCGACGCCGATATATACGGGCCTTCGCAGCCCAAGATGTTCGGAGTGGAAGGCTACCTGCCCGACGCCGTGCAGGAAGAGGGCGCAGACCACATCGTCCCTGCGGAGCCGATGGACATCCGGCTGATGTCGATCGGGTTCTTCATCAAACCTACCGACGCCCGGCTGTGGCGCGGAGCCATGGCCGTCAGCGCCCTGAAACAGATGATCCATCAGACCAAATGGGGGACGCTCGACTTCCTGCTGGCCGACCTGCCCCCCGGAACGGGCGACGTACACCTCTCGATCATCGGGGAGCTGAAGATCGATTCCGCGGTGATCGTCTCGACGCCCCAGCAGGTCGCCGTAGCCGACGTCGTGCGCGGCGTGGAGATGTTCCGCAACGAAAACGTCAACATCCCCGTGGCGGGAATCATCGAAAACATGGCCTGGTTCACGCCCGAGGAACTGCCCGAAAACCGCTACTACCTCTTCGGCAAAGGCGGCGCACGCCGGTTCGCCGAAGAGCACGGCGTGGATTTCCTGGGGGAAATACCTATCGTACAGTCGATCATGGAAGGATCCGACGAAGGGAGGCCTGCTGCGGGGATAGATCCGCGCGTCGAAAAATGGTACCGCGGAATCGCGGAAAAGATTGTCGAAAAGGTGATGAAATCGTGTTAGGAAACGTGTTGATAAACGGCGATAACTAATGATAACTTTCCGGTCGGAAGAGTTGCAAATTCCGGAAAGGGCGGGCATATACAAGATTTTCCGGAAACCAAAAAAAGTTATGGGAAATTATAGTCAGCCCCGAACCCCGGAAAACGGAACAGATTGTTCACAACAAACGGCTGTCGAAATGTTGACAACGGTTTTTGACAATTGTTGATTATAATTTCATACATTTGAATACGAATCGGTTGTAACGAAGAATAGGTAAAAGCACGGGAATAAAATGTTGAAAGATATTTTCCAGGGAAACTTGTGAACAGTATCAACAGCTATTATTTCTATTCTTATTTCTTATTAAAATTAAATTATAAAGTAAAAATAAAAAATGAAGGTTGATAACTCCGTGCAAATCCGGAATCGGATCGAAGAACTGAAACGCGAGAAACACGCCGTCATACTGGCCCATTACTATACGCTGCCCGAAGTACAGGAGGTGGCCGACTTTCTGGGCGATTCGCTCGCGCTGTCGGTCAGGGCGCAGTCGGTCGATGCGGAAATCATCCTGTTCGCCGGCGTGCATTTCATGGCCGAGACCGCCAAGGTGCTCTGCCCCGGCAAAAAAGTGCTCATACCTTGTCCCGAGGCGGGGTGCTCGCTGGCCGAATCGTGCGACGCCCGCGACTTTGCGGCCTTCAAGGCCAGGTACCCGGGGCATACGGTGGTTTCGTACGTCAACACGACCGTCGGGGTCAAGGCCCTAACCGATATCTGCTGCACTTCGTCGAATGCCCTGAAGGTCGTGGAGTCGATCCCGGCCGACCGCCCCGTCATCTTCGCGCCCGACCGCAACCTGGGCGCTTACATCAGGAAGCTGACCGGCCGCGAGAATATGGTGATCTGGGACGGGGCGTGCCATGTCCACGAGGAGTTTTCGCTCGAAAAACTGCTCCGGCTCAAAAAGGAGCATCCGGCGGCCCGGGTCGTCGTGCATCCCGAATGCCGGGCCTATATCATCGAGGTGGCCGATTTCGTGGGGTCGACGGCTGCGATCCTCGACTATTGCGGCCGCAGCGGGGCCGATGAGTTCATCGTCGTCACCGAATCGGGCATCCTCGCCGAGATGAAGAGGCGCTATCCGGACAAGACCTTTATCCCGGCGCCCCCGGACGACGAGACGTGCGGCTGCAACAACTGCAAGTACATGAAGATGGTGACGCTGGAAAACATCTGCGAATGCCTCGAGCGGGAGGCCCCGGAGATCGTCCTCGACGAAGAGGTGCGCCGCAAGGCCGAGCGTTCGATCCTGAACATGATCAACATCAAATAATCGTTTATATATATGAAGAAACTGTTTTTACTGATTGCAGCGGCTTGCGTGTCGCTGACTGCTGTGGCCGACGAAGGCATGTGGATGCTGCCTTATCTGCAGAAAATGAATATCCGGGACATGAAGGCGCGCGGATGCAAACTTTCGGCCGAGGATATTTACAGCATCAATAAATCTTCGCTCAAGGATGCGGTCGTCATTTTCGGCGGCGGCTGCACGGGCGAGATCGTTTCGCCCGACGGCCTGCTGTTCACCAACCACCACTGCGGCTACGGGTCGATACAATCCCTGTCGTCGGTCGAACACGACTACCTGAAGAACGGCTTTTGGGCCATGTCGCGGCAGGAGGAGATTCCCGCCCCGGGGCTCAAGGTGCGTTTCATCCGTTCGATCAGCGACGTGACTGCGGATATCCTGGGCAACGTGCCTTCCACGGCCGGGCAGCAGGAGTACGAACGGATCACCTCGGAGAATATCGCCGGCCTGACCGCTTCGCTGCAGGAGGCCAACCCCGGCATGGTGGTCGAGGTCAAGCCCTTCTTCGAAGGGAACCAGTATTTCGCCTTCGTGATCGAGGTCTATACCGACGTGCGCCTGGTGGGAACGCCCCCTACGTCGATCGGCAAGTTCGGCGGAGACACCGATAATTGGATGTGGCCGCGCCATACAGGCGATTTCTCGGTGTTTCGCGTCTATGCCGGACAGAATAACAGGCCGGCGGATTATTCGCCCGAAAACCGTCCTTACAAGGCCGAGAAGTTCCTCAAGATTTCGCTCGACGGTTACAAGGAGGGGGATTTCGCCATGATCATGGGGTTCCCGGGTTCCACGCAGCGTTATATGACTTCGTATGAGATCGACGACATGCTGAACGTTTCGAATCCCAACCGGATCTTTATCCGCGGCGAGCGCCAGGCGATCCTGAAGGAGGACATGGCTGCCAGCGACAAGGTGCGTATTCAGTATGCCTCGAAATACGCCACGTCGTCGAACTACTGGAAGAATTCGATCGGCAAGTCTCGCGGCATCCTCAAACTGGGTGTCAAGGAGCGCAAGCAGCAGCAGGAAGCTGCCTTCCAGGCGTGGGCCGAGAAGAATACGCTGCCCGAGGAAGGGTATATCGACGCGCTGCCGAAAATCCGAGAAGCGATCGAGGGGCTGGCCGGCATCGACGATAACCGCCAGTATCTGGAAGAGGCTTTCCTGCGTGCGGTCGAAATACTGACCCCTGCAAAAATGTTCGACGGGCGGACGGAGATAAAGGATCCCGAAGCGGCCCGAAAGGCGATGGCCGGTTGGTATAAGGATTACAACGCCCCGACGGATCGGAAGGTGGCCAAGCGTATGCTGAAGATCGCCCGCGAGCATATGACCGACCTGCCGTCGTTCTATACGGAGATCGTCGACAAGGAATTCAACGGCGATACGGATGCCTATGTGGATTATATTTTCGATAATTCGTTATTTACATCGCAGGAAAAGGTCGATGAGCTGATCGGTGCTTTTTCGGCCGATAAGTATGCTGCCGACCCCATTGCCCCGTTTGTAAAATCGGTGTGGGAGAAGTATAACGCGCTTTCCCAGGCACGCAAGCCGGTCGTGGAAAAATATTACGAGGGAAGCCGTAAATACGTGGCGGGGCTAATGCTCCAAAACCCGAAAAAGGCGTGGGCTTCGGATGCCAACTTCACGCTGCGGCTCACCTATGGCCGCGTGCTGCCCTATTCGCCTGCCGACGGCATCGAATACAACTACTATACGACGCTCAAGGGCGTGATGGAGAAGGAAAACCCGCAGAACCCCACGGAGTTCACCGTGCCCGAAAAACTCAAGGAGCTTTATGCGGCACGCGATTTCGGCCGTTATGCCAATGCCCGGGGCGAGCTTCCGGTGGCGTTCCTTGCCGACTGCGATATTACGGGCGGCAATTCGGGTTCACCGGTGATGAATGCCAGGGGCGCACTGCTCGGGCTGGCTTTCGACGGTAACTGGGAAGCCATGTCGGGCGATGTGGCTTTCGAGCCCGATCTGCAGCGCACGATATCGGTCGACATCCGCTACGTGCTGTTCATCATCGACAAGTACGCGGGCGCAGGATGGCTGCTCGACGAGTTGGTGTTCGAATAACGATTCCGACCGCCGATAATTAAGAAATATGCCCCGGACTATGCCGGGGCATATTTTTACCCGCTGCTTAATGCGGGCCGATTCATTCCCGCGGTTTCCGTTTTGTTTTCTTATGGCGGGGCCCCCTTGTAGTTTGTAAACAAATAATGGGGCTTTGCTTTTTCTTTCCCTAAAAATTACTAATTTTGACAGAAATTAGTAATACTGTATATCTCAATATGGCAAAAGAGTTCAAGCGTTACCTCGTTACATCGGCTCTCCCCTATGCCAACGGCCCGGTGCATATCGGCCATCTGGCGGGAGTTTATATACCTTCGGATATTTACACGCGTTACCTGCGGCTGAAGGGCTGCGACGTGATTTCGGTCTGCGGATCGGACGAGCACGGCGTACCCATCACCATCAAGGCCCGCAAGGAGGGTGTGACCCCGCAGCAGATCGTGGATCGTTACCATAACCTGATCAAAAAGTCGTTCGAGGGGTTGGGAATGTCGTTCGATATCTATTCGCGGACATCGTCGGCGACCCATGCCGCGACCGCATCGGAATTTTTCCGCAAACTCTACGACGAAGGGAAATTCATCGAGAAAACCTCCATGCAGTATTACGACGAGGAGGCGCAGACGTTCCTTGCCGACCGTTATATCGTCGGCACTTGTCCCAAATGCGGGAACGAGCGTGCCTACGGCGACCAGTGCGAGAAATGCGGGTCTACCCTCTCGCCCGACGAGCTGATCGACCCGCATAGCGCCGTGTCGGGTTCGGTTCCGGTCAAAAGGGAGACGAAGCACTGGTATCTCCCGCTGGATCAATACGAAGGCTTCCTCCGCGAGTGGATACTCGATGGGCATAAGGAGTGGAAGACGAATGTTTACGGACAGTGCAAGAGCTGGCTCGACGGCGGATTGCAGCCCCGTGCCGTGAGCCGTGACCTCGACTGGGGCATCCCCGTGCCCGTGGAGGGTGCCGAAGGGAAGGTGCTCTATGTGTGGTTCGACGCTCCGATCGGTTACATATCCGCCACGAAAGACCTTACGCCCGATTGGGAAAAGTACTGGAAATCGGAAGACACCAAGATGGTGCATTTCATCGGCAAGGATAATATCGTGTTCCACTGCATCGTCTTCCCCTCGATGCTCAAGGCGCACGGGGGTTATATACTGCCTGAGAACGTGCCGGCCAACGAGTTCCTGAACCTCGAGGGCGATAAGATTTCGACCTCGCGCAACTGGGCGGTGTGGCTGCATGAATACCTGGAGGAGTTCCCCGGAAAGGAGGATGTATTGCGCTATGTGCTGTGTGCCAATGCCCCCGAAACCAAGGATAACGACTTTACATGGAAGGATTTCCAGGCCCGCAACAACAACGAGCTGGTCGCTGTGCTGGGAAATTTCGTCAACCGTGCGCTGGTGCTTACGCAGAAATATTACGGCGGCGAGGTTCCTGCCTGCGGAGAGATGAATGATTATGACCGTCAGACAGTTGCGGAAGTAGCTGCCGTGAAGGGTTCGCTCGAGGCCAATATCGAGAACTACCGTTTCCGCGAAGCCCTGAAGGATGCCATGAACATTGCACGTATCGGCAACAAGTATCTGGCGGACACCGAGCCGTGGAAAGTCATCAAGACCGATCCCGGGCGCGTGAAAACGATTCTCAACATCGCGTTGCAGATTACGGCCAATACGGCGATTGCCATTGAGCCTTTCATGCCTTTCTCGGCGTCGAAGATCCTGAAGATGCTCGCCGTGAAGAAATTCGGATGGGAGCGCCTCGGGGCGATGGATCTGATTGCTGCCGGGCATAAGATCGGTGAGGCGTCGTTGCTCTTCGAGAAGATCGAGGACGACGTGATCCAGCGCCAGTTGGACAAGCTTGCGGCGACGAAAGAGGCCAACCTGGCTGCTGAAAATTCGCAAAATATTGAACCTCAGAAAGATACGATACAATTCGACGATTTCCAGAAAATGGATATCCGGGTTTCTACGATCCTTGCGGCGGAAAAGGTCGCCAAGACGAAGAAATTGCTGAAATTGACGGTGGACACGGGGATCGACCAGCGGACGATCGTTTCGGGAATAGCGGAATATTTTACTCCCGAAGAGCTGGTCGGGCGCAGGGTGCTGGTTCTTGTAAACCTCGCTCCCCGCGAACTGAAAGGGATCGTGTCGCAGGGCATGATCCTGATGGCCGAAGATGCTTCGGGGAAACTGCTGCTGCTGGGCCCCGACGGAAATACGAATAACGGTGCTATCGTAGGATAATGCGAGGAAAGGATCGGTTCTAGGTTTGTTTTTGCCCGGTTTACTTGCTGTGGGGATAATTTAGAAAAACCTTTAAATTTTACTATAATGGAAAATATAGATTGGAGCGCCTTGGGGTTCGACTATCACAAGACCGACGTCAACGTCCGTTATTATTTTACGGATGGTAAATGGAGTGATATGGAGGTTACGAGCGACGAGTACATCAAGATGCACATGTCAGCTTCGTGCCTGCATTATGGCATCGAACTTTTCGAGGGTCTCAAGGCCTTTCGTGGGGTCGATGGGAAAGTCCGCCTGTTCCGTGTCGAGGACAATGCCCGCCGCCTCCGGTCTTCGGCCGAACGTCTTTGCCTTCCGCTGCCGACCGTCGAAATGGTCGTTAATGCCTGCGTCGAGGTCGTTCGGCGGAATGAAGCCTATATTCCCCCCTACGGAACAGGGGCCTCGCTCTATCTGCGTCCGGTGATGTTCGGAACGACGGCCGGCCTGGGAGTCAAACCTGCAAAGGATGCTTTGCTGATTGTTTATTGTTCGCCTGTGGGTGCTTATTTCAAGGAGGGAATCAAGCCGATCCTGGTTGCCATCGACCGAGAGCAGGATCGTGCTGCTCCACGTGGAACAGGCGATGTGAAGGTCGGCGGAAATTATGCGGCCAGTCTTTTGTCGGGTGAAAAAGGGCATAAAATGGGCTATTCGAATATCATGTATCTCGACGCTGCGGAGCATAAATACATCGAAGAGTGCGGTGCATGCAATTTCTTCGGCATCAAGGATGGCAAATATATCACTCCGAAATCCCCTTCGGTGCTTCCGTCGATCACCAATATGAGCCTCCGCCAGCTGGCCCGCGATATGGGGCTGGAGGTCGAAGACCGAAAAATTCCGGTCGAAGAACTTGCCTCTTTCGAGGAGTGCGGAGGCTGCGGAACGGCTGCCGTGATCTCCCCTATCGGCACTATCTATGACATGCAGACGGAGAAAACCTACTCTTATGGTGATAAGGTTGGTAAGATTTCTCTGGAATTATATACCCGATTGCAGGATATTCAGTACGGACGAGCTGAGGATAAATACAATTGGTGTACGATTGTCTTGTAGAATACGAACATATTGTTAAGAGGCCGCTTTATAGCGGCCTCTTTTGTTTTT
>ERZ779750.468-NODE-468-length-16288-cov-5.87661_pt1 | contig 16288 bp, 9 predicted proteins | sample MGYA00511071_ERZ779750 | MGnify/ENA primary metagenome ERZ779750 (study PRJEB29588, sample SAMEA2153740) | human gut metagenome | biome: human gut; feature: human-associated habitat; material: faeces | place: Denmark | collected 2008/2010 ... | reverse complement strand
CATGCCTACATTCCTCTTCCGACATGCCGCAGCCTGTATCCGAAACATAAAAGCAAATTGTATCGGCATCCTTCAGACGATATCCCATTCTGATAGAACCTGTCTGAGTAAATTTAATAGCATTGATGACAAAATTGGAAATCAGTTGTATCAAACGATTCTTATCTGTATAAAGGGTACATTCCGGCAGACGTTCGGTAAAAGTAAGAGTAACAGTTTCTTTTTTCAAGCGAAGCCTCATGCTCTGTTCGATTTCTTCCATCGTCTGGTTGACATCTATCAATGACGGGCAGAAGTCAAAAGTGCCGGCTTCGATTTTGGACATGTCCAGAATATCATTGATCAGTTGAAGAAGCAAGTCGGTATTTGTTTCGATGATGTCTGCATATTCGCGCATCTCCTTACGATCTTCTATATCCGGCAACATATTCGAGAAGCCGACAATCGCATTCAACGGAGTGCGGATTTCATGACTCATATTAGCCAGAAAGGCGGATTTCAACTGATTCGCCTGCTCCGCCTTTTCCATTGCCTCACTCAGACGAGTGTATGCCTTGCAAAGAATACGTATATAATAGGCGATCGCTGCTATCAAAATAAGAAGGAAAATGGAACAGGAAAGGATTTCAACACAGTATTGATGAAATATACTTTTAGGTTCGTTGACATAAACAGCTCGTTCAGGATAAAGGTGATAGGGAATATTGTAGGATTCCAGCACTGGATAACAGAGGTAGGCACTCGCCTTCCCTCCTATACTTTCGGGAATGTCCTCCGCCTGTTCTCCATGCAACACACGGTCAATAATTTCAAGTAAGGAATCGCCGAATGATTCTGCAGAAACGTAATAGCCTCCTGCAAAAGTATTATTGGACAGGTCTTCGGAAGAAAGCAGGAACAAGGGAGAGGACGTAAAATTGGTGATAATCTCCTGAATATGATCAAAAAGATAATTATTATCTTCTTTATTATGCGACTCAAACCAGGAATAATAAATAATTCCGGTGTTTGCTTTATAGCTGCGCAAGGTGTCCAGAAGCATTTCTGTTGACAAGTGAGTGGTAGAAAGCAATTCTAAAGGCAGGTTTGGAAAATGCTTTTCAACAGCTTCTTTCACGTCTCCGCGGGTTTCTTCACTGATGTAGCGATCGTCCGAGATAAATGCCAGGCGATCCATATCAGGTATCAGGCTATAGATCAGTTCAACGGTTTCCTTCACATAGTAATGCTGTTTCAGGGTAGTCAGGTTGTAGCCTTTTCTCCACTCTTGGGCGGGGACGCTGTTGGTCTCATTCAACGAGGCATGAGAGAGCAGAATATCCAAGGTAGCAGGCAGGCGGTCACGGGAGTTCGTTATGATCACTGGAACATCTTTCCATAGGTCATCAAATAAAGGACGACAGACAATCCAGCCCGGATCACCAATTATCACAATAGCGGCAGGAGGAAGCGGATATTTCTGACGCAGATGCTCGATGACTGCATTTACCTCCATCGTATCCTGCAAGGCCGGGACAGACAATGATTCCGCTCTGGCAGTTATTCCCTGTTCCTGAAGAACATCGTGCACATACCAATAGAAGTTTCTGGCCCAGGGAAGGTTGAAGTTAATAGAATTCAAAACTAATATTTCTTTATCTGATTTCCCATTATCTGCCAACATAGGGGAAAGGAGTCCTTCGAAAAGAAGAAAGAACGCACCTGTTAAGCATATTCGCAGTAATTGTTTCATTTTGCTGTGTGATTAAAAGTGGAAGCAAAGATAGTATTATTTTTATCTTTTAAAAAGAAAGGCATCCCAAATCTATCGGGATGCCTCTCCATTACATATTTTTATGTATCAGTTCATTATGCCTTTTTTAAAGCTGCGATGCTTTCTTTCAAAGAGCTGATGATACTTTCCGCATCGGCCTGCTTCTTACGTTCCATTTCGAGAACGGCTGCGGGGGCGTTATTGACAAATTTCTCATTGCTGAGTTTCTTCAATACACCTTGCAGGAATCCTTCCTTATGTTTCAGTTCAGCTTCCATACGGGCGATTTCGGCTTCTACATCAATCATATTGCCCAGTGGCACAGCGTATTCGGTAGTTCCTACCATGAAGGAAGAAGCACCTTCCGCCTTGCTCTCTACCACTGTAATGGAAGAAAGGTTACACATCTTCTGAATCACCGCATTGAACTCTGCAACCGGATTTTCGCCCAGCACCTGCAAGTCAAGCGGTTCTTTCTGAGCTATGTTCTTTTGCAGACGGATGCTGCGGATATTACTGATAACTCCCTTGACAACTTCAAACTGTGCAACGAATGCGGTGTCTACATAAGTATCCATGCTCAATGCACTTACCATCAGACTTTCTCCTTCTTCCGCATTACGTTCGTACATCTGTTGCCACAATTCTTCTGTGATGAACGGCATAAACGGATGAAGCAGATGCAACAGGTTATCGAGGAAGCAGAGAGTAGCGTCATAAGTGGTACGGTCAATTCCCTGTCCGTAAGCCGGTTTAATCATTTCCAGATACCAGGAAGAGAATTCATCCCAGAATAATTTATAAACAGCCATCAATGCTTCGCTCAGACGGTATTTACTGAACAAGTCCGCTACTTCGGCAGCTACTTCATTCTGTTTGGATTCAAACCAGTGGACAGCCAGTTTAGCAGCATCTGGAGCCTGAATATTATCGTCAACCGTCCAGCCCTTGATCAAACGGAAAGCGTTCCATATCTTGCTGCAGAAGTTACGTCCCTGTTCGCAGAGTGCGTCGTCGAAAAGAATATCGTTTCCGGCGGGAGCTGCCAGCATCATTCCCATACGGACACCATCGGCACCATATTTGTCGATCAGTTCCAACGGGTCGGGTGAGTTGCCGAGTGACTTGGACATCTTACGTCCCAGTTTGTCACGAACGATCCCTGTAAAGTAAACGTTCTTGAACGGCATCTTTCCTTCATATTCGTAGCCCGCCATGATCATACGTGCCACCCAGAAGAAGATGATATCCGGTCCGGTCACCAAGTCGCTGGTCGGATAGTAATAGCTGATTTCCTCGTTACCCGGATGATTGATTCCGTCAAACAGGGAGATAGGCCACAACCAGGAAGAGAACCAAGTATCCAGACAGTCTTCGTCCTGACGAAGATCATCCATCGTCAAAGCGGCGTTTCCTGTTTTCTCTTTGGCTTTAGCCAGCGCTTCTTCGGGAGTAGTGGCTACCACATAGCCACCTTCCGGCAGGAAGTAAGCAGGAATACGATGTCCCCACCACAACTGGCGGCTGATACACCAGTCTTTGATGTTCTCCATCCAGTGGCGGTATGTATTCTTATATTTGGCAGGATAGAATTTCAACTCATCGTTCATTACCGGAGGCAATGCCATATCGGCAAAATGCTGCATTTTGAGGAACCACTGCATAGACAATTTCGGTTCGATCACTACATTGGTACGTTCCGAGTAACCTACTTTATTTGTGTAGGCTTCTGTCTTTTCGAGCAATCCGGCAGCATCGAGGTCTTTCTCAATCTGCTTGCGGACGTCGAAACGATCCATACCGATATACAATCCGGCAGCTTCGCTCAAAGTCCCGTTATCATTGAAGATGTCGATGCTGGGCAGATTATACTTTTCACCCAACATATAGTCATTTACGTCGTGGGCCGGAGTTACTTTCAGACAACCGGTACCGAACTCAATGTCCACATAATCGTCCTCGATGACAGGGATAACACGGTTTACCAACGGAACGATTACTTTCTTTCCTTTCAGCCATGCGTTCTTGGGGTCGTTGGGGTTGATACACATTGCCGTATCGCCCATGATTGTTTCGGGACGGGTCGTTGCTACTACTGCATAGCGGCCTTCCGGATCACCTTCCACCTTATAGCGGAGATAGAACAGTTTTCCGTGCTCTTCCTTGTAGATCACTTCTTCGTCAGAAAGGGCAGTCAACGCTTTCGGGTCCCAGTTTACCATACGGACACCACGGTAAATCAATCCTTTGTTGTACAAGTCTACAAATACTTTCAATACGCTTTTGCTGCGTTCCTCATCCATAGTAAAGGCGGTGCGGTCCCAATCACAGGATGCACCCAGTTTGCGGAGCTGCTTCAGGATAATGCCTCCGTGCTCTTCTGTCCAGTCCCAGGCATGTTTCAGGAACTCATCACGGGTCAGGTCTGTCTTCTTGATGCCCTGGGCAGCGAGTTTGTTTACAACTTTTGCTTCGGTAGCGATGGAAGCGTGGTCAGTTCCCGGCACCCAACAGGCATTCTTGCCTTCCATACGGGCACGACGAACCAAAATATCCTGAATGGTATTATTAAGCATGTGTCCCATGTGCAACACACCGGTGACGTTCGGGGGCGGAATGACGATGGTGTAAGGTTCACGACCATCGGGTTTCGAACTGAATAAACGGTGTTCCAGCCAATACTGGTACCACTTTCCCTCCACGTCAGCGGGATTGTACTTACTTGCTAATTCCATGTTTCTTTATGTATATGATAATGTATATTCAAAAAATAACGGCTGCAAAATTAATAATTTTAATTCAAATCTTACCACCCACAGGATGTTTCTGTGCCCGGAAAGATAATTTATATCCCTCATAAACAGCAATTCCATAAAATAAGGCGGACATCGACACCACATTCTTCACCATGACAGAAAAGATTTCGCCATAATCGACTCCCGTCAGCACTTCGAAAAACGTCATATCATAATCCTTGGCAGCAAAGCCGATGATGGATAAGAAATCACCCAACACACAACTGATCAATGCCAGTACCGCTCCCAAAATACCGAAGACGGGACGTATCCCCTTCCCCTGCCGCATGGCGAAACCGACCAGGAATCCGACTCCGATAGCCATATATCCCATCTGAAGACCTGTAGAAACGGAGATAAGACTCCATGCCACCGCCCCCAAGATACACGCGACGGATGCATACAGCACTCCTTTGGGAAGATTTTCTTCGGCGAGAAGTTCTTCTTCCGTCATTGACACCGGAAAGTCGTCGGGCTTGGGAGGAGCCATCTTCAACAGTTCTTCATCCTTCTCGAAGTTTTCGCATTCTTCGTCAAAGTCAGGAAGCTCTCTGGTACGTTTGCAAACAAGCCCTTTCCCATTCACGAAATCACGTGACACGCAATTCCGGCAATACTTTTCAATTTCTTCTACGGTAGCCATCTTTCGTTTAACAGTTTTTTTGCAAATATAGAGGTATTTTTTCGCGTGACGTTTATTTAATGCATATTTTTGTTGACTAAAATCTGAACGGATGATGAAACGGAAACTGATAATTAGATATATACTCCTGGGAGTACTGCTGCTTCTGGTATGGATGACACAGTCGATTCCCGCGTTGGGAAACCTGTATTCACAAACCGTTTATCCTGTCATCTCCCGCGTTTTGTCATTCTTCTCCAACTTATTCCCTTTTGCCATAGGGGATCTATTTATTTTCGGGAGTATCACGGGAGTCATCGTTTATCCTTTTTATGCCCGTATCCGCAAGAAACTGCCGTGGAAAAGGATTCTGCTACGTGACGGGGAATATCTGTTATGGGTTTACGTATGGTTCTACCTCGCGTGGGGGTTAAACTATTCGCAGCCAAACTTTTACCAGCGTACGCATATTCCTTATACAGCTTACACACCGGAGATTTTTCAAGAGTTTGTGGATAACTATATCGACTCACTGAACAGTTCGTTTGTTCCCGTAAAAGGAATCCATGAGAAACAGGTACGTGACGAAGCTGTCAAACTTTACAATCAATTAAGCGACAGCCTGGGAGTACACCGCCCTCCATTTCCCAACCCACGGGTCAAGACGATGGTTTTCACCCCATTCATATCAATGGTCGGAGTGACGGGAAGCATGGGGCCTTTCTTCTGCGAATTCACCTTAAACGGAGACTTGCTCCCCATCAACTATCCGGCAACGTACACTCACGAACTGGCTCATCTGCTGGGAATTTCGAGCGAGGCAGAGGCCAATTTCTATGCCTATCAGGTTTGTACCCGTTCACAAATAAAGGGAATCCGTTTCAGCGGGTATTTCTCGATTCTGAATCATGTACTGGGGAATGCCCGACGGCTGCTGAGTGAAAAAGAATACGCCGATATAATCAACCGTATCCGACCGGAGATTATAGAACTGGCGAAAAAGAATCAAGAATACTGGATGGCTAAATACAGTCCGTTGATCGGTAATGTTCAAAACTGGATATACGACCTCTACCTGAAAGGAAACAAAATAGAAAGCGGAAGAAAAAACTATTCGGAAGTGATCGGGCTGTTGATTTCGTATCAAGTATGGAAAGCGAAAACCTCATCAGACCAATAAAAAGACTTTTATTAGCGCCCTTGCTTCTGTTTTCGTACCGATTAAGGCTATAAAAAACAAGGAAGCATTATCTTTGCAACATTATTTATAAAAAAAATCAAAGGAATGATACATACAAGAGAAGAACAAATGGAAGCCTTCGGCCGCTTTCTGGACATCCTCGACGAGCTTCGGGTTAAATGTCCGTGGGACCGCAAGCAGACGAACGAAAGTCTGCGCCCCAACACTATAGAAGAGACTTACGAGCTTTGTGATGCCTTGATGAGGGATGACAAAAAAGATATTTGCAAGGAGTTGGGAGATGTGCTGCTACACGTAGCATTCTATGCAAAGATCGGTTCGGAGACAGGAGACTTCGACATCAAAGATGTCTGTGACAAGTTGTGCGACAAACTGATTTTCCGCCATCCTCACGTATTCGGAGAAGTAAAAGCTGAGACTGCCGGACAGGTATCCGAAAACTGGGAACAGCTGAAACTGAAAGAAAAAGACGGAAACAAAAGTGTATTAAGCGGTGTTCCCGCTGCACTCCCTTCACTCATCAAGGCTTACCGCATTCAGGACAAAGCCCGCAATGTAGGCTTCGACTGGGAAGAACGGGAACAGGTATGGGATAAGGTAAAAGAAGAAATCGGAGAATTCCAAGCAGAGGTAGCCAACATGGACAAAGAGAAAGCAGAAGCCGAATTCGGTGACGTCATGTTCAGCCTCATCAATGCGGCACGCCTCTACAAAATCAATCCGGACAATGCCTTGGAACTAACCAATCAAAAGTTCATCCGCCGTTTCAACTACCTGGAGGAACATACGATTAAAGAAGGGAAAAACCTCAAAGATATGTCTCTTGAGGAGATGGACGCTATTTGGAACGAAGCTAAGAGAAAAGGACTGTAACACCATCCTCCTTCCTTATGGAATGGATATAATACCTGTCCAAACTCTGTTATTCCCACTTCCAATGGTCTACTCTTTTAGTAAAGCAACAAAGATACATCCGGAAACAAAAATCAGAGGCTCTATCCGCATAGAATAGAGCCTCTGATTTACTCTGACAGAACGTCCGTTTCATCCAAACAGAGCCTCCGTTTTATTTCTTCCTTTTCGGATCATTTCCTCCGTCCTTGCGGTTCATGCCTTTCAGCATTTCCCGATGGAAACGCATCTCCGCACGTTGAACAAGGAATATCTTCTTATTGGAAAGTATCTTTTTAAACCGGTCCAGATAAGACTTATCAAGACGGTCGGCAGCGATACGGTTGTCACATACCTTTGCTACAATTTCTTCGTACTGGGCTTCTGTTGTTTTGTCGTCTTTACCTTGACGCATTAAACTCCACGATTCATCGTTCAGTTTCTTCTTCTTCTCCTTCAGTACAAAATAAACCGGGAAGAATTTGGCAGCCTCTTCTTTGGTCAATCCGGCCTGCTCAATAATAAACGCTTTCTGTTTATTCCGGAATTCCTCACGGGACAAATGCTGGTCACATCCATCGGCAGCCCAAAGAACAGGCATAAAGCCACATAACAAAACGACTAAAGCGATTAGTTTCTTCATTTTCTTATTCAATCTGTTTTAATAAATCATTCTACACTCGCGTCACTCAGATAGACGTATAACGAATAATCATCCAACATCGCACGGTCTAACGCAACATCAATCATCTCATCAGATACCTGTTCCGTATCCGCTTCCATAGCCGTTACTGCCACCGCTATATCATCTGCCACCGGTTTATGGTCTGATGACGCTACCCGGATAATCAGGGCAGCTCCTACAAACATAGCCGCCATATAGAATAATGGTTTCAATCTCGTCCATGTCGAAATATGCTCTTCCTTGAAAGCGACTTTCTCTTTTTCAGGAAGTTTGTTCATCACCTCTGAAGTCAGATTTTCAAAGTAACCGTCGGGCACTTTGAAGGAATGCTCCTTTCCGATTTTCTTCAATAGGGTATCTTCTTCTTTCATACGTTTTTCTCCTCTCTTTTGATTAGACGATGTCTGCTTTAAAAGGTTTAATCTACTTCTTCCAAAAACTTCTCTATTTTCTTTACCGCATGGTGATAGGAGGCTTTCAGCGCTCCGACTGAAGTTCCAAAGATTTCTGACATCTCTTCGTACTTCATTTCCTGATAATACTTCAGATTGAACACCATTCGTTGTTTTTCGGGCAAGGTAAGCAATGCTTTTTGCAATAACATCTGCACCTGATCGCCCGAATAGTAGGGATCACTCTCCAGCTTCTGCACAATCGCCGCTTCGGGATCGTCGATAGCCACCGTCGTTGTAGCACGCTGCCTGTTCAGAAAAGTAAGACATTCATTCAGCGCAATACGGTAGAGCCACGTAGACAACTTCGCCTCGGCACGGAAATAGTCAATATTTGTCCATGCCTTGATGAAGGTGTTTTGCAGAAGGTCGTTCGCATCTTCATGCGACAGTACCATCCGGCGGATCTGCCAGTATAACTGCTCGCTGTATTGCGCCACAATCAACTCAAATCCTTTCCGCTGTGTACTCTCCTCCTGAAGGAGTTTCAGAACCTCACGTTCGTTATAAGGGGTCATAGTCTCTCGTATCTGTATAGTTATTTATGGTTATGCACATATTCTCTCTTGCCAAAACCGTTTGGGGGAAGATAGCCGCCGCTTCATTCAACAATACAGACTCGTCCTCATAACGGGCGGAAAAATGTCCGATAACCAATTGTTTCACTTCAGCATTCAAAGCAATCTGTGCGGCCTGTGCAGCAGTTGTATGATGAGTTTCCCTTGCCCGCACCTGTTCGGTCTGAGCAAAGGTGGCTTCGTGGAAAAGAAGGTCTACCCCCTTTATCTGCTCCACGATCTCAGGTCGGTAAATCGTATCGGAGCAATAAGCATATTTTCGTGCAGGGGCAGAAGGACGGGTCAGACGATGATTCGGAATGACTTCTCCTTCGGGAGTTACAAAATCCGCTCCGTTCTTGATCCGGTTCAGTTCGTAAACGGGTACTTTATAGAAATCCACCATATCTCTGATGATATGATTGGGACGCTGCTTTTCTTCAAAAAGAAAACCACAGCAAGGAATACGGTGTCTCAGAGGAATGGTGGTCACAGCCACCGAGCGGTCGTCATAGATCAGCGTCGGCTCCTTCGTCTCAAATTCATGGAAAAAGACTTTATAGGCCAGCGTTTTGCAAAAGAAAGTAAGTAAGGGAGCAAACAGTTCTTCCAGTCCTTTGGGTGAATGGATATGCAAGTCTGCCGTTCGTCCCAACAGACCGAAGGTAGAAATCAGTCCTAACAGTCCAAAGCAATGATCGCCATGAAGATGGGAAATAAAGATATGATTCAAGCGGGAAAACTTCAAGCGGGAACGACGCAACTGCATCTGCGCTCCTTCCCCACAGTCAATCATAAAAAGCTTTTCACGCAAGTTCACAACCTGCGATGTCGCAAAATGGCGAGTGGTGGGCAAAGCAGAACCGCATCCAAGTATATGTAGTTCGAATTTCTCCATAGCGGCACAAATGTACACAAGTTTTTTGGTATTTGTGCTATCATGGCAAAACAAAAAAAGCGCCCCGATAACCGGAGCGCTTTTCCATTATATAGAAATAACGATTATTTCTTTCCTTCCAACTGTTCTTTCAAAGCAGCCAAAGCGTCGATGTCGCCCAGCGTAGTTGAAGCAGCCTGGTTCTGGATCATCGGAGCATCTTCTCTCTTGTTGTTAGAAGACTTCTTAGCACCGGAAGCAGCTTTCTTTTCTGCTCTTTCTTCAGCCTTAGCTACATCTTCGAAGATACGGCTGTGAGACAGGATGATTCTCTTAGCGTCCTTGTTGAACTCAATCACTTTGAATTCAAGTTTCTCATCCAACTGAGCTTGTGAACCGTCTTCTTTTACAAGGTGTTTCGGAGTTGCGAAACCTTCTACACCGTAAGGAAGAGCTACAACAGCACCCTTATCCAACATTTCGATGATAGTACCTTCGTGTACAGAACCTACAGTAAATACAGTTTCGAATACATCCCAAGGATTTTCTTCCAACTGTTTGTGACCAAGGCTCAAGCGACGGTTTTCTTTGTCGATTTCCAATACTTGAACTTCGATATCTGCACCGATCTGAGTGAATTCAGAAGGATGTTTTACTTTCTTAGTCCAAGACAGGTCAGAGATGTGGATCAATCCGTCTACACCTTCTTCGATTTCTACGAATACACCGAAGTTAGTGAAGTTACGAACTTTTGCAGTGTGCTTGGAACCTACAGGATACTTTTCTTCGATAGTTTCCCATGGATCTTGTTTCAGTTGTTTGATACCCAAAGACATCTTACGTTCTTCGCGGTCCAAAGTCAGAACTACAGCTTCTACTTCGTCGCCCACCTTCATGAAGTCCTGAGCAGAACGCAGGTGCTGGCTCCAAGACATTTCTGATACGTGGATCAGACCTTCTACACCTGTAGCGATTTCGATGAATGCACCGTAGTCAGCCATAACAACCACTTTACCTTTCACCTTGTCACCTACCTTCAAGTCAGTGTCAAGAGCATCCCATGGGTGCGGAGTCAGTTGCTTCAAGCCAAGAGCGATACGTTTCTTTTCGTCATCGAAGTCAAGGATAACAACGTTGAGCTTCTGATCCAGTTCAACCACTTCTTTCGGATCGCTAACGCGGCCCCAAGAAAGGTCTGTGATGTGGATCAAACCGTCTACGCCACCCAAGTCGATGAACACACCGTAAGAGGTGATATTCTTAACAGTTCCTTCAAGAACCTGTCCTTTTTCGAGCTTGCCGATAATTTCTTTCTTCTGTTGTTCCAGTTCAGCTTCGATAAGAGCCTTGTGAGATACAACAACGTTTTTGAATTCCTGGTTAATCTTAACCACTTTGAATTCCATTGTTTTGCCAACGAATACATCATAGTCACGGATCGGTTTAACGTCGATCTGAGAACCCGGCAAGAATGCTTCGATTCCGAATACGTCTACGATCATACCACCCTTTGTGCGGCACTTGATGAATCCCTTGATAATTTCTTCATTTTCCAGAGCAGCGTTAACGCGATCCCAAGAACGAGTAGCGCGGGCTTTTCTGTGTGACAGAACGAGTTGTCCTTTTTTGTCTTCCTGGTTTTCGATGTATACTTCTACAGTATCACCTACCTTCAGGTCCGGATTGTAACGGAACTCATTCAAAGGAATGATACCGTCTGATTTGTAACCGATGTTCACAACTACTTCACGCTTGTTCATTGCGATTACGGTTCCGTCAACAACCTCACGGTCGTTCACTTTGTTAAGCGTACCGTCGTAAGCTTTTTCTAGTTCTTCGTGGCTTGCGCTTGTTACAGCTTCGCCGTTTTCATAAGCATCCCAGTTGAAGTCCTCAATAGGAGCTACGTTCTTTAAGTTTTCCATTAATAAATAAATTGTTTAATACTTTAATTGAATAAGACATTATATTATCTATAAATCGGGCGCAAAGGTAGGAATATTTTCTTGACCGACAAAAGAATACCCAAAGAAAAGATGGTAATATCCGTATTTTTTGTAATATTGCAAATCTAATATTATACGACTTTCAACATGAACGGAACATTGGACAAAATCAGGGTGCAGTTTGATTATCTGCCACTTATTAATTTCGCGATGCAGCAAAACAAAGTATCGGTCATCCATCAGCTTTCGATTGAAAATATGACGTCCGAACCCTTCAGAAACATTCAGGTACAAATCACGGCCGAGCCCGACTTCGGCAGTATCACTCCTGTGATGATGGAAGCGATTCCCGCCAATAATTCCGTGTGTCTGCAATCGTTCAGCCTGGTCTTGTCCGCCAATTATTTCGCCCAGCTGACCGAGCGTATGTCGGGAAGTCTGAAAATAGAAATCCGCTCCGAGGCGGAAACGATCTTTACCCAGACCTACCCCATCGACATTCTGGCATACGACCAATGGGGCGGAATCAATATATTCCCCGAGATGTTGGCAGCATTCATCACCCCGAATCATGCCGTGCTCACTCCTATTATCAAGAGAGCCGCCGCCATTCTGGAACAGTGGACCGGTACTCCTTCACTGGACGAATACCAAAGCCGCAATCCGGACCGTGTGAGAAAGCAGATGGCAGCTATCTACACCGCCCTCACCGAACAGCAGATTATTTACAGCACCATTCCCGCCAGCTTCGAAGAGCACGGGCAGCGTGTCCGGCTGACAGATTCCGTACTGGCACAAAAGCTCGGAACTTGTCTGGATATGGCACTGCTTTATACTTCCTGCCTCGAATCCATCGGACTGAATGCCCTCATCGTCATCACCAAAGGGCATGCTTTCGCAGGCGGCTGGCTGGTGCCGGAAACCTTTCCGGACCCTGCCATCGACGATGTATCCTTGCTGACCAAACGAACCGCCGAAGGAATCTACGACATCACGCTGGTAGAAACCACCTGCATGAATATGGGACATAATGTCGACTTCGACAACGCTGTGAAAAGCGCTAACGGCAAACTGAGCGATCCGGGCAGTTTCATCCTCGCCATCGACATCAGAAGGGCCAGGCATTCGGGAGTCCGCCCGATCCCGCAGCGCGTACTGAACGGACAAGTATGGGAAATAAAGGAAGATGAGGATGTGAACAGAAATACCACGCACGCCACTCCGCAAAGCGTGAATCCATATGATTTGTCGGGCAGCGAAACTCAGACAGTCCTCACCAAACAGTTGCTTTGGGAAAGAAGACTGCTGGATTTGAGTCTGCGCAACAACTTGCTGAATATCCGGATTACAAAGAATACTCTTCAGCTGATTCCGGCAAACCTTGCCTGTCTGGAAGATGCCTTGGCGGAAGGAGATGAGTTTCGTATCCTCCACCGTCCCGCCGAATGGGAGAATCCGGCGATGGAGTTTGGCATTTATTCTTCCATACCGGAATCGGATCCGATAGCCGACTTCGTTAATTCGGAGCTTTCACAGAAAAGGTTACGTTTTTACTTGCCGGAGAATGACTTGGGCAAAGCACTGACTCACCTGTACCGTTCGTCCCGTACTTCTATCGAAGAGAACGGAGCGAACACGCTTTATCTGGCTCTCGGACTTCTGAAATGGTACGAAACGCCTTCCAGCGAGCGTCCCCGTTATGCACCGATATTGCTGCTGCCGGTCGAAATCATCCGCAAGTCAGCCGCCAAGGGGTATGTGATTCGTTCGCGGGAAGAAGAAACGATGATGAATATCACCTTATTAGAAATGCTTCGTCAGAATTTCGGCATTTCCGTACCGGGACTTGATCCGCTTCCGACGGACGAAAGCGGAATCAACGTAAAACTGATTTATTCCATCATCCGGCACTGCATCAAGAATCAGCGCAAATGGGATGTGGAGGAACAGGCTATTCTAGGTATCTTCTCCTTCAACAAGTTTATCATGTGGAACGACATCCACAACAATGCTCACAAACTGACTCAAAACAAGGTGGTCTCCAGCCTCATCAACGGAAAGATCGAATGGGACGTAACTGCGGAAGAAGTGGATGCCGCCTACATGGACAGGCAGTTATCTCCGGCAGATATTGTACTGCCTATCATTGCCGATTCATCTCAGCTGGAAGCGATTTATGAAGCGGTGCACGACAAGACTTTTATCCTGCACGGCCCTCCGGGAACCGGAAAGTCCCAAACGATAACGAATATCATCGCCAACGCGCTTTATAAAGGTAAACGAGTCTTATTTGTTGCCGAGAAGATGGCAGCCCTCTCCGTCGTCCAAAACAGACTGGCGGCCATAGGGCTTGCCCCGTTCTGTCTGGAGATTCACTCCAACAAGACAAAGAAATCCACTGTCATCTCGCAACTAAAGGAGACAACCGAAATCATCAGACGAACTCCTCCCGAAGAGTTCAGGAAGGAAGCCGAACGCCTGCTGAAGTTACGAACGGAACTAAACAAATACATCGAAGCCTTACACAAGGAATATCCTTTCGGACTTTCCCTCTATGATGCGATCATCCACTACCAGTTAACAGACGTTGAACCCTGCTTCGATATCCCGTCATCTTATCTGGACAATCTGGACAAAGACCGATTCTCACATTGGGAAGATGCCATCGAATCTTTGGTCAGTACCGCCAATGCTTGCGGTCACCCGTATCTTCACCCATTGACAGGGATTTTCATTCGGGAATATTCGTCCGCCATCAAAGAGGAAGCCTTACAAACGCTCGCCACTTTCATCGGCTTATTGACTGCCATACAATCGAAACTGCCTGTCTTTTCCGCTTTACTGGAAAATACGGACATTCATCCCACCCGCAAGGATTTCAATATAATCAGCGCCATTATCCGAAAAATACTCGATATTCCGGAACTGACGCCCGAACTGCTGACCACTCCTTTATTAAATGAAATGCTGGAAGAGTACCGGAAAGTGACGGAACACGGCAGGAAACGCGATGAAATCAAAGCAGAAATAGAAAACGGATTCACCAAAGAGGTACTGAAGATAAACGCCGGCCCCATGCTGGCCGAATGGAATCGGGTATCCGCCCAATGGTTTCTCCCACGATATTTCGGACAAAGAAAAATAAAAAAGGTGATTCGTCCTTACGCTCTGCAACCGGTAGAGCCAGAGACAGTCCAGCCTTTGCTCCATCAGGTCATCCGGTATCAGGAAGAGCTTGATTTTACAGACAGATACGCCGCCAAGCTGCCTTCTTTATTCGGAAGATTCGGAAGAGATGAAGAGTGGCCCATCATCGATCAGATCATCCATGAGGTATCTTCGCTTCATTCCCTGTTACTGAGTTATTCAAAAGATGTGGCGAAAACATTCCGAATCAAACAGAACTTAGCGTTACAACTGACAGAAGGTATCCGGACATTCAGAGATATCCATTCTCATTCTCTGAATGAATTGTATCAGCTGGTCGACACGCTTACGGCAACCGAGCAACGACTTTCCACCACTCTGGGCATAACCGTAGAGACGCTTTATACAAACTCCGCCGACTGGATCGGCATCGCCCTACAGCAAGCCGGAATATGGAAAGAAAATCTGGACAAACTCAAAGACTGGTATCAATGGCTTCAATCCTACAACAAACTGAACGAGCTGGGTCTCGGATTTATCGCAGAAGAATATAAGGAAAAGAATATTCCTACGGATTTACTCACCAGCAGCTTCCGCAAGAGTTTCTACCAAGCCGTTATTCACTATATCATCGCCAAAGAACCGACGCTGGAATTATTCAACGGCAAGATATTCAATGATATTATAACCAAATACAAGCAGGTATCCGCCAACTTCGAGGACATTACCAAAAAGGAACTGTTCGCCAGACTGGCTTCCAACATTCCGTCCTTCACCCACGAAGCCATTCAAAGTTCAGAAGTCGGAATATTACAAAAGAATATACGCAATAATGCACGCGGAATATCCATCCGCAAGCTATTCGATCAAATACCTATCCTACTGTCCCGTATGTGTCCGTGTATGTTGATGAGTCCTATATCGGTTGCCCAATATATCGATGCCGATGCAGAGAAATTTGACTTGATCGTCTTCGACGAAGCTTCACAGATGCCGACTTACGAAGCGGTAGGTGCCATCGCCCGAGGCAAGAATGTAGTTATCGTAGGCGACCCCAAACAGATGCCGCCTACCAGCTTCTTCTCCGTTAATACCATTGACGAAGACAACATCGAGATGGAAGATCTGGAAAGTATCCTTGACGATTGCCTCGCTCTCTCTATCCCTTCCAAATACCTGCTGTGGCATTACCGAAGCAAACACGAAAGTCTTATCGCTTTCAGTAACTCCGAATATTACGATAATAAGCTGATGACTTTCCCGTCACCGGACAATATTGAATCGAAAGTCAGAATGGTCGCCGTAGACGGTTATTATGACAAAGGAAAATCCCGTCAGAACCAAGCGGAAGCGCAAGCCATA
>ERZ779750.441-NODE-441-length-17000-cov-5.07566_pt1 | contig 17000 bp, 10 predicted proteins | sample MGYA00511071_ERZ779750 | MGnify/ENA primary metagenome ERZ779750 (study PRJEB29588, sample SAMEA2153740) | human gut metagenome | biome: human gut; feature: human-associated habitat; material: faeces | place: Denmark | collected 2008/2010 ... | reverse complement strand
ATCCAACGAAAAAAAAACGGCGGTTTCCATTCGTCCACTTACATTGACCGTACCCAAATCGGATAAAGCGACGTTCAGATTCGCATTAGCGGCCCAACCACCTTTCTCATCGAAATCGGTCATACGAAGTTCGTTTACCCAGACCTCACCGCTCTTGATATCACCCGTATTATTACGTACGCCGATCATGATCACTTTCACCTCCGCTAAGCTAGGGTTACCGATGATACTGATTTTATTACGCGTATTATCCGGATCATTTTTCGAATAAACCTTTTGGTAGCTTATATTTCCCTGTCCCTGACGTTTCAATTTATTTCGCTCCAACTTCAAGTCGGTCAGCGTCTCCAATTTAAAATTCAAGGTATTATTTAAAGGCCATACTTTTTCTTGATCCGCGCTATTGTTCGTATTATAAAGAATAGTACTATGGGGAGTCAGATCCAAAGGTACCTCATACTCATAATAATTATTCTTATAGTCAGAACCTAAACGAATAAATACAGAGAAATCACCATTCGACAAAGTCTTGCTCTCATCAATCGGCGCTTCCGCATGAGCGAACATTTGTAATCGTTTATACCGGCGAAGGTCATAAGCGGTAGATTTATAAACCGCACGTGCATCCGCAGGAGATAAATCCGTTATCTTCATAGACAATGCCTGCTCGTTCTGTTGAAGCAACTGAGGCTGGCTGGAATCGAACATACGGCTAATACCCGGAGGCAACACATAGTTGACCGGCTGACGCTGCCCGTTCTCCTCTATATTCACAGAAGATACGACTATCTGTCCATCAGACTTTGGCGGAACAAGAGGATTTGACAAATCCTGCGTATAAGTACGCCAATCACCACGGACCAGTTCCAAGGTACCAAAACGCAGAACCGTAGACTTACGGAATCCTGTCATATACATACGCATGAAACGGACAGTCTTGAAATCCCGGATCGCTCCAACCCTCTTCTCATAATCTTTAATAGGAATCTTAAATAGATACCATTTTACTTTCTCCTTATCACCATTCATCAAGGTTACTTCCGGAGTACGCTCATCGACGATGTTATTTACACCGACCTGCAAATCTTTTGGACGGAGAGAGATCTTGTACTCAAAATATTTCTCTGTCTCATTCAACGTATTATCGCCATTGATATCTTCCACATCCGGTGTACTCTTTCCGGCTGTAGCATATCTTTGATCGGATTCTTGTGAGTTTCCCTCTGTACCGTTATATCGTTTATAGCGAGATAAAATATCCAACTCCTTAGCATCGTAATCATCCCCACGGAAATAGTGATAATTATCCCCGGCAGGATCGTTAAAAGGAGAAAATGGATCATCCATCATCTTAGAGATGGTCTCACCGGATAGTTTCGCCCTCAATTTATTCAAATAATCCGCATACGTAGGGAAAGTCTGCTCTTCCTCCGTAGAAAGACCGTTCAAACCGACATCTTGCAACTCACGATTTTGGGCATCAAACGCATATCCCGTACTTTGCGTGCGAGGAACCTTACCCCAAACAGTCGTATCAACTTTCGACATATCACCGTCCACAGGCATGCCATTCTCAAAGAATTTCCGCTCATCTTTCAAAATATCCTCGGAAATCTCACCCAAGTTAAAGTATAGGTCACCACCTTCGGCTGTCTCGTCCTCAAGATACGGGTCTAAAAGCCAGAATTCGATATATTCATAATTGGCAGATTCCAAATCGCTAGGCTCGATCTTGCGCATTACACCACCCCAACGTTTTTCCGGATTACCCAACGTACCGTCCGAGTTTACATTTTCCGCATCCAGGTTATACGGACCACGCTCATTCGGGTAAAAAGCGAGGTTTAATACTGGCAAAGTCGTATTATCATTGGTTCCCAACTCTTTATTCGGAAAGATCTCTTTATAACTGACTCCACGCGTATAATGATTCGATAAATCATCATTCGTAAGATGTCGAGGGCGGGAAGAGGAACTCTTACGTGTGAAGATTCCGTCTACCGTATACCAAGCCAACAAAGCTCTGTTTTTACCATAAGCGATATCGTTCACCTTCTCCGCTTCCGGAAATTTAGGATTCGAATCTTCATAGGGGGTACTCGCCAAGTTCCAAGCATACGGGTTCAAAAGATCCATACCACTTTGTGTAGACTCGAAGTCATCCAAATAAGAGTAACCACCCGTATATTGATTCTCATAATGTCCCGCTATTAAATGAGCGAATTCCGCATTGAATGAGATTTGGCTAGGTTTGGTCAATGTCAACAAGGGTAACTTATCAAATACGTTTGTCAACCACTGGCTCTCTGCTTTATAAGAGGTATTCAAGCCCCATAAAGTATTCTTTATAGACTCATCTCCCAAAGTGGTTTTTACCGTAAGAGGCATTTCCGACATATGCATAACCGTGGCACCGACCATGAAGTCCTTATTGAACTGGTAATTCAAGTCTAACCCGATCATCGTCTTTCGCTGCATATTAAAAGTAGACTGGTTCTCCAGAGATACGCTAACGGGTGTTCCACTAGATATGATGCTCTCATTCAAGATCGTCACACGTCCTAAACTGTAATCTACCGTATAATCCACATTCTCTGTCAGTGTAGCTCCTCCTGCCGTGACACGTACAGACCCACGGGCCACGTTAGTAGCTCCCAAGTCGATCTCCGAACCCGACGAGGCTTTATACTCACCACTTAAAAGGAATTTATTTTTCTCGGCGATCTGGCGAGCAACAGTTAATGTCGAGTCATACAACTCTTGGAATACATATTTACTGGCATAGGCATTACCTACCTTTTCCCGTAATTTCGAGCCGAAAGGTTGTACACAAGGGAATATAATCTTACCGGTCTCCGCCTGTATCGTATAACCGTCAATAAAATCGAAGAAGCCATCCGGATTCGGATTGTCATAAGTATCCAAGCGATCCAGCCCTAATACCCGAATCAAGATTTGATTCGCACAATTACCTTCTGGAAGATAGTTTACATACGTACCGGTAGAATCGCTCTGATAGGTTACGTTCAATTTAAACTTTTCTTTCTGCACCGAATAAGCACCCAATGAGTATACGTTCTTCATCATCAAGTCCCAGAACATCATATCAGGCGACATCGTGATGCCCTTTAGCAACTTCACATAAATACAGTCACTCGTATTCTCTTTATTATCCGTAGAGAACTCACCGACTTGATAGGTCTTGCCATTATAGATAAAACTAAAAGCGACACCCAATACCTCATCAGCCTGTAACTGAGTCCTCAAAGAAATATAACCCAATTTCTTGTTTAATGTATACTCAGACGACTCTAGCAAACGGGCACTCTCGATTTTCTCAAAATCCCGTCCTCCCTCCATGGCACCTTTCAAAGCATCATTCACCATATTAATCTTACGGGCACCCGTAAATTGAGTGGTTAAAGTCGTATATAAATTGTTTGCGGAATTATTCGGACGCCTATCCGTTCCGGAAGGCATTACCAAGGCTGTATTACCGATATTACGAGATTCATTTTCTCCCAAATCAGTGAAAGCTACGATATTGCGGGACTGGTCATAATTACCTCGTTTATTGGTCACCCACACTTCTATCTTAGAGATCTCGATACCGGAGGTGACGGTAGGCAAAGACTCCATAAACTTATCGTAGTTATCATAGAAATAATGGCCCAAGAAGAAGTGACGGTTCTCGTCGTATTCATCCACCTTGATCTCGAAGGGCTTCGTCTGCACGCCCCCTTTTGAGCTAACCGTCTTGGATTCAGATTCCTGCTGGGCAAACAAGGCGTTCACTCGCAACTTACCAAATTGTAAATCCGCTTTCATACCGAATAAAGCCGCACCTCCATTAATCAAGGAGTTGCTGGTATTCATGCTCACGTTACCGGCTTCCAACGATTTGATAATCTCATCCTCCTCGCCCGTATACGCCAACTTCAATTTCTTGGAATCGAAATCAAAAGAGGTCTCGGTATTGTAATTCATTCCGAAATTCACCTTGCTACCCACCGAGGCTTGTACATTCAACTGCACACTCTCGTCAAAATTGAAGAAAGTACGTTTACGGGAACGCTCCGGAAGAGAAGGATCATTATTCTTATTCGTCTTCAATCCCATCGTGATCTCGGCCGAACCTTGTGTTCTTACACGTACTCCACCGGGGCCGAAGATACGTTCCGCCGCACCGATATTAAACTGCATATCGGTTAAGTTAAACTGTTTATTCGTAGCTTTTTGGAATTCTTCCTCGTTCTTTTGGCGGAAATAGGAACGAAGTGATTGTTGCATAGAATAATCTTGGTATTCCGCTGGGGTTAAACTCATCGGCGTACCAATCTCCATATCGCCTAATTTCGTACGAACAATATACGTATTCGTCTTTAAATCATACTCAATCGTAGTCTTGACATTCTCCGGATCACGCAAATCGGCAGGTGATTGTTTCACGATATCTTGATATTCCTCCGGTGTAGTTTTAGCTACCGGATAACGGGGAGGGATCGTATCCTCCGGAGCTTCCAGCAACTCCAATTCCGGCAAAGATGATGTATACGCAAGGTAATCAGCATTCAGCGAATACAAGCCGACACCAAACAATAATACAACGATCCATATGGAATATTTCAGTATTCGTTTTCTCATTTTCTCATTTAATTGTCAATTGTTAATCGTTAATCCTCAATTGTCAATTATCAAAGCATTCTAAGCGCAGTTTTAATTACTTGTTCCACAGCTAAAGTGGGCGAGCCTTTCAAAATAGCGGATACCGCTTTTTGCGAAGCCGCTTTCTGGAAACCCAACATAACCAATGCGGCTACGGCCTCCTCGGTTACCGCTCCATTAGAGACTGATGCCTCCGGCAAGTTTCCGGCCATACTCTCCATAGGTTTCACCTTATTTTTCAAATCTACCAAGATACGCTGGGCCGTCTTCAAACCAATCCCTTTCACGGCAGTCAATGCGGCCTCATTCTTCGAACCGATCACTTGAACCAATTCGGATGGCGGTAGAGAAGAAAGGATCATGCGTGCGGTATTCGGTCCCACGCCGGAAACGGAAGTAAGCAAAAGGAACAACTCCCTTTCGATTTTCTCGGCAAAGCCAAATAGTAAATGAGCATCTTCCCGGATTACCTCATATATATATATTTTTCCGGTAGTCTTACTCCCAAACGCACTATATGTATTCAAGGATATATTCAGCTCGTAGCCTATACCACCACACTCCAAAATCATACGTGTAGGTGTAAGTTCCACGATTTCACCCTTTATATATTCTATCATCTATATATCTTTTTAATATTCCGTACCTATTATAACGCAAAATTAATCAAAAACGTATATCGGGTTACCATTCTTTTCCCGGATAAGGAACCTTAAAGGTTTCAAAACAACCCCGATCCTGCAATGTCACATAACATTGACGATGATCAGGTCCTCCAAATGTTAAGTTAGACGGCTGCTTTCCTGTCAATTGAATCTCTTCAACTAAATCTCCTTGCGGATTTAACAAAGCTATAGTACCCTTATCATAACGGCAAATATAAAGATTTCCTTTCTCGTCACACTTCATACCATCCATACCGTACCCCTCAAAAGTATGAAATAGACGTTTATTCCTTAAAGTACCATCCGGGCATATATCATATACCCAGACTTTTAATTGAGCAGATTCATTAATGTACAAGCGTTTACCATCCTCACTCACAGCGATGCCATTAGTCGTTCCCATATTCGTCTCCAATAAGGAGACTTTCGCATCCGGGGTAATCAACCAAAGTTGGCCTTTTTGATTCGGCCAATCCGGGTCACTCGCATAGATATTTCCATTGGAGGCAAATACAATATCGTTTGGTTGATTCATCTTTGGCTCATGAGCGAATACGCTGATCTTCTTAGATTTCATATCCACTTTTAAGATATTATGCCCTGTATAATCCGCCACGTACATATTTCCGTCTTTCCCGAAGCGGATACTATTCCCGGTAGATCCTTCCGGCAAAACGAGAAAACAGCCATGGCTACCATCTGGGCGTACAATACCGATCGTCCCTTCTTTCTTATAATTTACGGCATATAAATTTCCTTCGCTATCTACAGCCGGACCTTCTATTCCGGAAGTAAATGTGTGCTCTGGCATCCAACCTGTTGCTTTCAATACATTCTGGGCATTTAAAGAAATCCCACAATACAGAATACCACACAGCAGACTAGCAATGACCTGTATACTTTTCATTTTCAATAATTTTACTGTTTCCAAAAACCGGGGACTAATATCGTTAATACCGTAAATATCTCCAGACGCCCTGTTAACATCAAAAAAGACAGAAACCATTTCGACACCGTGGGAACATCCGCAAAATTACTTACCGGACCAAGCGTTCCCAAGCCGGGCCCTACGTTACTTATAGCAGAAACAGCGGCACCAATCGCCTCCGAAAATCCCATCCCATCCAAAGATAAAGCCAAACAGCTCACCACGATTAACGTAATATAAGCGAACACAAAAGCTAACACACGATGTACAATATCACCAGATACGACATGCCCGTTCATTCGTACTGGAATCACCGCATGGGGATGTGTCTGTTTCTTAAATTCATTGGAGAGATTCTTCGTTAAAATAACGAAGCGTCCCATCTTCAAGCCACCGCAAGTAGATCCGGCGCATCCACAAATAAACATCAAGATCAATGCGATAAACCAGAAAAACGGTCCCCAAGGAATATAGTCATCCGTAGCGAATCCACAGGTAGAAACCAAGGTCACCACTTGGAAAGCCGCCTTACGGAACGCATTCTCTACATCCGAGGCGAATCCAAGGTACAAGATCCACACCATGACAACGATAATAGCGCCTAAAACAAAAAAGAAAAACCAGCGAAACTCCTCATCTTTAATCAATTTCTTCACATTTCCATTAAAACAGAAATAAACCAATGTCATATTGGTAGCTCCGATAAACATGAAAATAGTTATTACATACTCTATATAAGAGGAATTCCAATAAGCGATACTTGCGTTTTTGGTTGAATATCCACCAGTAGATATAGCCGTGAACGCATGATTTACCGCATCATACAAATTCATCGGACCAGCCCATAAAAGGCCGACTAAAAAAAGTGTCAGAAAAACATACACCCCCCACAGGCGTTTAGCGACTTGCGTAATACGAGGACGAAAACGTTCATGGGTTATACCGGGCGTTTCGGCATCAAACATCTGCGAGGCACCACCCCCGAAAATAGGCATCAAAGCCACGGTGAATACGACCATACCGATACCTCCCTGCCACTGTGTAAGACTCCGCCAGAATAAGATACCTTTAGGCAACGCTTCTATATTCGTTAAAATAGTAGAGCCTGTAGTCGTAAATCCGGACATGGTCTCGAAAAAGGCATCGGTCACATTATCTATATATCCTCCTATATAGAATGGTAACATTCCAAATAAAGAGAATAAAATCCATGTCAATGTCACGATCAACATTCCTTCCCGCCGGCCGGCCGAGTGTTCATTCGCCTTAAAGCCCATAGAGTAGAACAAAAAACCGGTCCCGAATAAGATTCCGCTTGAAATAAGAAGCGGATATACATCACTCCCCCGATAAAGGAAGGCTACGACAGTAGCAGCCAGCATAAAAAAAGTCTCAAGGATGAACATCACCCCTAGCATCTTCACTATAAAACGTACGTTCAACATAACTATCAACTAGTTAAAGTAGTCCTCCAGCTTACGCATAGCCGTATCCAAGCAGAATACGACAACATGATCGTATGCCTGTATCTGAGTATCACCCTTGATCATCATAGGTTCACCGTCACGAATCAACCCACCGAGAGTCATATCTTTCGGCAGACGGAGATCCTTGACTTGTTTCTTGGTAATCTTTGAATCCGGTCGAGCCACCAACTCCGCTACATCCGCATTCGCAAAGGTCAAACATTTCACGTTAGAGACATCCGCATCCAGAAGAAATTGATAGATATGGCTGGCCGCTATCAGCTTTTTGTTGATAACCGAACCGATGTCCATACTTTCCGCCAATTGGATATAATCAATATTCTCAATCTTAGCGATTGTCTTAAACACACCTAAACGCTTAGCGGCCAGACATGCCAATATATTCGTGCTGGAATTTTCCGTCAAAGCTATAAAAGTCTGCGCATCCTTGATGCCTTCTTGCATCAACAAATCAGTATCACGGCCGTCTCCGTTTATAATCAAGACATTACTAGGAACAACCTCAGCGATTCGATGACTTTTCTCTTTATTAGCCTCAATTACTTTTACCCGGATGTTATTAGGTAAATATTGGCAAGCACGGATAGCGATACGGCTTCCTCCCATAATAATAACCTTCTTTACTTCCGGATCTTTCTTTCCGGCCAGTAAGCGTACATCCTCTATATGAGATCGGGTCGTCGTAAAGAACACGATGTCACCAGACTCTATCCGGTCCGTACCACGGGGGATTATCGTCTCGTTCTTTCGCTTAATAGCGACAATATGATATAGCTTCTGCTCATTTAGCAATTCGGCCAATACCCGGTTCACCAAACGGGAATTATCCCGAACTTTAACACCTATCAGAATTAAAGCTCCCCCAAACAGCTCCCAATATTGGCGTGTCCACGGACGGCGTACAGCTGTCACGATCTCCTTAGCCGCCAACATCTCAGGGTAAATCATCGAGTTGATTCCCAGTTTCTCGAACAGCTCTTTATTTTTGGGTAATAAATATTCGTAGTTATTGATTCGGGCCAACGTACGATGCGCTCCTAGATTATGAGCCAACATACAAGCCGTCACATTGGTAGTCTCCTCGGGAGTAACACTTACGAACAAGTCCGCTTTCTTGATCCCCGCCTCCTCCAAATCTCTAAGCGAGGTCGGATTCCCGACCATAGGGAGAATCTCCATGCTAGATTTTGAGAAATTCAGCCGTTCCTCATTCGGATCCATCAAAATGATGTCCTGATTCTCTTGAGATAACATTTTCGCTAAATGTGTACCTACTTCTCCCGCACCGGCTATGACAATTTTCATATTTTATTAATTGACAATAATCAATTCTCCTTTTTCAACTGTTTCGCGATGCTCTCGGCATCCATACCACATAATTGATACAGTTCCGGTATAGAACCATGCTCGATAAACGCATCCGGCACTCCGATACGCTTTACATGAGGCGTATAGCCATTGTCTGCCATAAACTCAAGGACAGCGCTACCAAAACCTCCTTTTATCACTCCATTCTCTACCGTAATAATACGGTTATATTTCTGCCCGATCTCATGCAACAGCTCCTCATCCAACGGTTTCAAGTAGATCATATCGTAATGGGCTATCGATACCCCCTCTTCTTTCACCATCTCGATGGCTTTGATCACCTCGTTTCCGATCGGTCCGATAGAAAGTACGGCGATATCATCCCCGTCACACAACTTTTTCCCTTTTCCTATAGGCAATACTTGCATCTCGTTACGCCAATCTTTCATCTCCCCCTTACCTCTAGGGTAACGAATTACGAACGGGCCATCAAAAGCGGCATAGCCTGTATACATCAAATTCCGTAAATCCAACTCATTCAATGGGGAAGCGATTACCAAATTCGGTATCGGACGAAGATATGCTAAATCAAACACGCCATGATGTGTAGCTCCATCCTCTCCCACTAATCCCGCACGATCCAGACAGATCACCATATGTAGTTTTTGCAAAGCTACATCATGGATAACCATATCATACGCACGCTGCATAAACGAGGAATACACGTTGCAGAAAGGTATCATTCCCTCCTTAGCTAATCCAGCAGAGAAAGTTACGGAATGTCCTTCCGCAATTCCCACGTCAAACGCACGATCCGGGAAGGCTTTCATCATATAAGTCATCGAGCAACCGGAAGGCATAGCCGGAGTTACGCCTACAATACGTTCATCATTCTCCGCAAGCTCTACCAATGTATGACCGAATACGTCTTGATATAATTGAGGCTCATCTAATTTACGAACGATAATACGCTGGCCGGTTTCCTTATTGAACTTTCCGGGAGCATGCCATTCCGTAGCGGACTCTTCCGCAGGTTTAAAGCCTTTTCCTTTTTTCGTTTTGATGTGCAACAGCTTAGGGCCTTGCATATCTTTTATATCATTCAATACCTTCACCAGATAATTTACATCATGCCCATCCACCGGACCAAAGTAACGGATGCTGAAGCCTTCAAATAAATTATGTTGCTGGGTAAGCAATGCTTTAAGGCTATTGTTAAAACGTAAGATGTTTTCCCGGCGATCGTTATTGATGAGCTTGATCTTCTTTAAGCCTCGATACACATCGTATCTCATTTTATTATAGGCTTGACTCGTCGTTATATCCACTAAATACTGGCTAAGACCACCTACGCTATGATCTATCGCCATATCGTTATCATTCAGGATAATTAACAAATTATTAGGGTTGGCAGACGCATTATTCAACCCCTCGAAGGCGAGTCCTCCGGTCATAGCGCCATCCCCAATCACGGCGATCACATGGCGATCCAGTTCCTTCTTCAAGGCCGAGGCTACCGACATACCCATCGCCGCAGAGATTGAATTTGAAGCGTGTCCGGCGATAAAAGCGTCATACTCGCTTTCCGCCGGATTAGGGAAGCCGCTAATTCCTTTAAACTTACGGAGCGTATGGAAAATATCTTTCCTTCCTGTAAGTATTTTATGTCCATAAGCTTGATGCCCGACATCCCAGACAATACGGTCATAGGGGGTATTGAATACATAATGAAGGGCGACTGTCAGCTCTACCGTACCAAGGCTTGCACCTAGGTGACCAGGATTCTCAGACAAAACATCGATAATATATTGACGCAAATCGGCACATACCTGCTCCAACTTATCCTGTGACAAATGTCTCAAGTCTTCCGGAAAATGAATGCTATCCAATAGGTGTTCAACTTTGCTTTCAGCCATGTCTGCTAATTTTTCTGGCAAAAATACAGAATAAACGGCATATATAATAGTATTGTCCTGTCATTTCTTAGACAAGGGGGAAATCCATATTGATTTTAACAGCTAAATCCTATAAAATTTCATAGTTATGTTTTTTTTAAAACATAGTTATGAGTTGTGAATTTCATAACTATGAATTTTTCAAGTTATAATATAGTCATGAAATAACACCACTTGGAAATAAAAATAGCCCAACCACACCAAATTTGATCTCTTAAAAAGCACAATAAGTCTAATATTTCCAAACTATTACCTATACACCTAATAATCAACATACAATAAAATCGTATCTATCCAAGCTCCGATTAGTATCCATAGTATTTTGAATTTCTATTAATACTAATCACTATTTCTATGGATAGTAAAGCAGGCTACAATGAAGCCTATTTTCAAGAAATATACAATAAACAGAATGACTCCCGGCTGATTAATGATACGTTTAGCGGTAAAACATGTACATAGATACGTTTTCAAGTAAAGGTTCGTATATGGTACAGTTGTCCAAATAAAAAAGAGCTGTGCTTCCCATTTTACCGAGAAGCAACAGCTCTTTCTTCTTACAAAACCTCTTAATTTTTTATTCCAAGGTAAAGCTACCGGTCAAGTGTCCCAACCGATGTAACAACACAACCTGATACTGGCCATTTGCTTCTCCCGCTAAAGAGAAAGAATAAGTTCCACCTGCCTCTGAAGAAACAACATCTTCATAGACTTTCACTCCTTCATCATTCATGACACATACGGTCAAGTTTGATAAAGCATCTTCAAAGCTCAAGGAAAGGATGTCTTCCTTCGATTGATGCAACTGGAGGACGGTTTGTGTTAACGGAACGATAACGTTCATCATCCCAAGCTCCTTCTGTTGGAATAATATCTCCAAATACAGATTGAACTAAAAATAACGCAAAAAAAATTGCACAAAAAATAAATCTGTTCACATTTTTCATAATATCTTGTGTATTAATTGTGCAACAAACATACAATGACTTTGCTAGTGATTCAACTACTACTATTGCACAAAATATGCACATTTACTACAAATACTCTCGGATAAATCTATCAAACTTTTCTGAAGATCCTTTTTCTTGAGGATATATTTTCTCATAAAGACGCTTTCTTATCATTGATACATTTGTTGGAGTAGTTACGATCAACATCGCAATTGTTACTGGAGGAACATTAGCTTTAATTAAACAACAAACACGCAACTCAGTTGTTGTCAACCTTGAGAATATAGTCATCAAACGTCGTGTAAACTTATCAAAGGTTTCATCCAAAGCCTTAAATAATTCATTCCAATCTTCTTCTTTAGGTCTCCATTCTTCTTTCATATGGAATTTATAATAAATATCAGACATCTGAAAACTCTCTATTAAAAACCGATTTTCAGTTTTAACATATCTTAAATTCTGATTTTCAGTTTCCAACTTCATTTTTTGAAGAGCCATCAACTCTTTCTCTTTTTCATTGTAAGCTCTAGATGATTTTTGCAACATTTCTTCTAATTCCCTAATAAGTTTTTCATTTTCCTCAATGCGAGTCAGATCTGCTTGGTGTTTTTTTTCTAGAGCCTGTAATAGCTCCCTATGCTCTTGTAAACGCAACTTTTTCTTTTTCATCTGCACATATCCTAAAACTGATATCACGACAATCACGACAATACTTATAATTAAAATTAAAGTCACAGTTAAATTCTTTACTTTCAACTTATTCAACAAGACTTCAGATTGTAATAGTTTAGCTTCTGTTTTATGATAATCATATATTTTCTCTATTCGTCTTATTGATTCCGTTTTCTTTGTTTGGTTTACAGAATCTCTTAAAACTTCATATCTAATCTGATTATTCGCATAACCTTTCCAATTTTCCCGGAATCTCTCCAACTGAGCTAAATGATAATAAGCTGCAGCTTGTGTTTGTAACCTAGAGCTGTTGCTACTATATCCTAAATAATAATACGCTGAATCAACTTGGTTAGTTTTTTGATAATATTTCCCTAACACAAAATAAAAAGAATCTAACATTGACTTTTTTAAAGGAGAACTTAAGACCTTCTCAATATACTCTAGCCCTTTTGAATAATTATCAATATCTAAATACAGATTAGCCAATTCTCTATATACAGAGGATTTACTCTTCTGATCACAAAAGTATAACGCCTTTTCATAATAAAAAATAGCACTATCCATTTTATTTAAAGCTGTCATGTTCCGTCCAATATCTCTCAGTACATAAGATTGCCCAATCGAATCATAAAGGGCTTCGAAACAATATAAAGCTTTTTTTTGGTAAAGAACCGCTTTTTCATATACTTCTTGATAGGTATAAAGCATCCCTATACTATTATATAAACGTCCAAGAAAAGCATAATCAGTAATCTCCATCTCATTTTGTAAAGCTTTTAAATAATAATCCTGCGCCCGTGGAGCATCTTTCAAATCATCAACAACACGTCCTCTATAATACCAAGCTTTTGCTTTTCTTTTCACATCATCTGTCTTATCAAAATATTCTGTAGCTATTGCAATTAATGAGTCTGACTCGTGCTTCTTATAAGTTTTATCTTCCGCTTCTGTCAAAAGTAGGTAGTACATAGCACGATCCTTTTCTGAAAGATCATTTACATCTTGTATTGTTGATAGCAATGTTAAAACGCTATCGGGATGTTGGGACATTATCTTTTCCGCATGTTCATATAGACCTGAGTGATGGCTACATGACATTAGTCCAGTAATAAAGAACAGAAAAAAGACGTATAGATTGTTTTTCATACTCTGTAACATTTTTATTTTCCACAAATGTAAGTAAAATCTCTAATCCTAAAAGTCTTGATTTTTACTGAATTAGACACATACAAGGATTTACGGGTATTTGTATTCCTCCATCTGTTTTGAAAATCAAAACGGATCAAACACCCCGCAAATAAGAAGTAAGTTTAAACTCTTTTACCTTTTAAATACACACAGAAGCACTAGAATACGCAGGATTACTCTAGTATTAGGGCAACAAAGACAACACAAGAGAGTGAACCTTGCCATTGCTGGCAACTACCTGTTCACCCGAAGCCCAGTTCTCTCCTCCATTGAAATCTGATATTTTTCCTCCGGCCTGCAATAGAATCAAGGCACCAGCGGCTACGTCCCAAGGGCCTAAATAGGCTTCTATACGGGCATCAAAACGTCCTGCTGCCACATAACACAGTTCAGCGGCGGCAGATCCCATCAAACGGGTACCTCCCGCAAAACCATATAACCTATCAACCAAATGAGCGGCTACCGGACGATAAGCATCAGAGTTATAAGGGAAACCCAACGCAATGAAAGCGTTATCCAGTACTGAGACATCCGATACATGTATCTCATTCCCATCCAAGTAAGCCTTACCACCTTTCACTGCATAGAAACACTCGTCCCTACACACCTCATAGACTACTCCTAACAATAACTCCTTCCGATTTCTTAAAGCGATACTCACGCAATAAGGCGCGATATCATGAATATAGTTTGAAGTACCGTCCAATGGATCAATTACCCAACAATATTCCTCATCGGTCAAACTTCCAGAGCCTTCCTCCGCAATAAAACCGGCCTCGGGTAGCAAAGTAGACAAAGCCTCTATGATCTGTCGTTCTGATTCTTTATCCACATAAGATACATAGTTATGAGCACTTTTTTCCTCCACTAAGTTCCGGTCAAACTTTCGGCGTTCTTCTTTTAAGAATGTCGCAGAAGCACGAGCTATTTCTCGAACCTCCTTACACAAATAGGCTAAATCTAATTCCATACCGTTCATTTTATTTTGGCAAATGTAATGATTTCCATTTATAGTAATCTCATTTTAGCGACAAATGAGACCACATAGAAACGTAAAAATAATACCTATTACGAATTTGCCCTAAAACTCTGCCTTTAAGAAATATTATATTATCTTTGTGTTATGTTCAGCTAAAAAGATTGAGCTATGAAAACAATACATTATCTTTCAATCATCATCTTATCATTCAGCAGTCAAATACTTTTGGCACAGAATGATACTTTAGTCGGTGTATTGCGTGACATCAGCGATAAAATAATCAAACGCTATCCGGTCACGCTAGGCAGTCAGAATCCGATCACCGTGAAAACGAACAAACATGGCGTATTCACCATCCCGGGGGCTAACCTGAATGATACCTTGTTCGTCACTATTAAGAAAACAAGAAATGTAGTCAAAGTCCCAGTCAACGGATACAATTATATAACCATTACTTTAGAGAATAGCACATTCAACGCAGAGCGTAGTTTTGAACCGGATGAGGCCCTGAAAGAAATTATGGAAAGGGAACGAAACAAAATAGTAAGCTCAAGCGTTATGAATAAAGAAGAGATACAGAAAACCGGATGCCGGGATCTCTATTGCCTGCTACGAAGGATGAGTGGCATAACATTCGCCGATGGTTCCGTACGCATCCGTGCGAGCGTTTCCCTAAACAGTCCTAGTGACCCGCTAGTAGTGGTAGACGGTATACCGATGGACCTATCTGTTCTAAACACGATTCCCGTTGAAGATGTCTCGGAATTAAAAGTATTGAAAGACGCAGGTGAATACGGGGTGAGAGGCGCGAACGGAGCGATCGTCATAAAAACAGGCAAATAAACAAATAAGAAAAAGAGAAACGTATCAACATGAGAGTATGGATTAAACGGATAGGAGTGATATGCCTAATACCGATCGCATTGGTATTGTTACTCTCTATATTACTATATATACCTCCTTTCCAAAACTTCGCGGTACGGAAAGCGACCGAATACGCAGGAAAAGTGACTGGTATGCAAATCGGGATCGAGCAGATTAGGCTATCTTTCCCGTTAGACCTTACGGTTAAGGGTGTCGAGGTCGTAAATCCTCCCGCCGATACCTTGTTGAGTTTACAGAGCTTGACGGTACGGGTTCGTGCCCTTCCTCTTTTGCGGAAGCAAGTATTGGTAGAGGCGATCGACCTCCGGAACGTAAAGGTTAACACCGGGACTATGATTGAAGGTATGGAAATCAAAGGATTCTTGGGAAAGCTTTACCTGCACGCCGATCGTATAGACCTGTCCGAGGAGAAAGCTACATTTAATACCGTAGATTTATCCGATACCGCCATTACCCTTCTATTAAATGATTCAACCTCGAAAGAAGACACGACTTCCACACCTCTGAACTGGGTACTCAAGCTGGATAAAATTAGTTTGGACCGGGTAGCCTTCGCCCTACAAATGCCCTCGGATTCCTTACGCCTTACGGCTTTCGTTAATAAAGCCGGGCTAAATAACGGCCTCGTAGATCTTGGAGCGGAACAATATAAGGCGAGAAACTTTGACATAACGAATTCTACATTCGCTTATGACGGGAATTACGCGGCACCCGAGCAAGGACTCGATTTCTCCCATATCAGTTTAACGAACCTGAACACTTCTATCGATTCCATCTTATATCAAGGAAAAGAAATAAACGCCCACATCAAGGAATTCTTCGTGGAAGAACGTTCCGGCCTCAAGGTTTCGGCATTAGCAGGAAATGTCCGGAGTGACCATGAACAGATAGACGTACCGGAGCTACTTCTCCAGACACCAAATTCCGAAGTGAGATTGACAGCGACTATCCCTTGGAGCTCCCTCGAGGATCATCCGCAAGGTAGCATGAAAGCCCTGTTAAACGCCTCGTTGGGGAAAGAGGATTTATTGATAGCGGCAGGTTCTCTTCCGGAGGATTTCAAGAAAGCCTACCCGGACAAGCCTCTCGCTATTACGGCTGGCGTAGAAGGCAACCTCTCCAGTATACGTATCACACAAGGCGATATCATGCTGCCGGGAGCGTTTCAGATGAACGTCACGGGTAGCATGGAGTCCGTGACGGATAGCATCCGGCGAACCGGTGAGATTCAGTTAAACGCTCGATCCGGTAATCTGGACTTTTTGCTGGCGATGCTTCCCGCCTCCCAACGGGATCAATTTGCCATTCCAGCAGG
>ERZ779750.432-NODE-432-length-17239-cov-3.46252_pt1 | contig 17239 bp, 23 predicted proteins | sample MGYA00511071_ERZ779750 | MGnify/ENA primary metagenome ERZ779750 (study PRJEB29588, sample SAMEA2153740) | human gut metagenome | biome: human gut; feature: human-associated habitat; material: faeces | place: Denmark | collected 2008/2010 ... | reverse complement strand
CAATTATTAAATAAATTTAGGACATTCCCTATTGCCTTTATTGAATTCGTATTGTAGAGTATATTTGGTATATGTAATTAATTAATAATAATGAGGCAGGTAACACTTATGAAAAAACTATTATTTTTTGATATAGACGGCACTCTCGTTGATTTCGGCAATAGCACCATGAGCCCATCAACCGCTGATGCCCTAATAAACGCAAAACAAAACGGTCACATGATTTTTCTTTGCACAGGACGTAGTTACAATCAGATTTATCCATCATTAAAAGCCTTTGATTTTGACGGCGTGGTGGCTGCTGCCGGCGGCTATGTCACTGTGGGTGATAAGGTAATTGCACATCATGTCTATGGGCAGAATCTGTTACAGAAGGTTCTTGACACTGTTGGTGACAACAACACAGGTCTTATCTTCCAGACAAAGGATAAAAGCATCACCAACCACAAGTGGGCCGACAAATTCATATCAGCATTCTCAAAGCAGTTTGACATGCATGTGATACAGGACAACCCGACATTTAAGGATATCGTGATTGATGATGAATTATCAAGCTTTTCTAATCGATACGCTGATGTTGAAAGCACCATCTACTGCAATTGCAACTACCACATTGATGATTTAAGAAAGCTCCTCGGCGATGAATTTGTAGTAACCCTGAGTAGCTTTAAAGAGCCTGAACCTTACAGCGGTGAGATTACATTGCGCGGTGTCAACAAGGCAACCGGCATACGTGATGTGGTAGAGTTTCTTCACATGAGTCAGGCTGATACAATAGGCTTTGGCGATGGCCAGAATGATTTTGATATGCTGCGCTACTGTGATGTCGGTGTTGCCATGGGCAATTCCAGCGATGAAGTCAAGGCTGTTGCCGATATAGTGACAGACGATATCAAAGAGGATGGGCTTAAAAATGCCATGGTGCATCTTGGACTTGTCTAAAAATGCACCATGGCATACTCTATGCCTCAATATTCATAAATCTGTCCCACTCGCACTCGTCTTTTGATGCCGATACAATCAAGGTGTACGAGCGCTCATCTGTTCCATCGAATACGAAGGTATAATTTTCATTCTCCTTCTCGATTAAATATGCGTATCCGTCAAGGAAATTGTTAAAGGTGTCGATATAATCTGCCTCATCTATCTCCTCGTCAGCCGTGGTGCTCTTTAGGTTGCCATCGGCATCATATGTCTTAAAGCCCTCGCGTATGAATGAAATAATATTTGCATCTGAAAGCTTTAATATAAGGCCGTTTGTCCTCATATCACGGATATCTCTGTTTTTAGAATTATCTGCCTTTATGATTACGTTGTCAAGGCATATTTTGAAGGTGCCAAAGCTCATCATGATATCGCTCACATGCACATCCGAAAATTTGAAATTTGTAAACTCGTTTTCTGTCCTGAATTTCATCTGTTATCCTCCGTATATACTCATGCCGATATTTTATCAGATAATTTTGCTTTGGGCAACTTGCATTTTATAATGTGCCGTACAGCTCAAGTGTATGGCCTACACTGCCTGCACCTATAAAATAATAGTCGCTTTGAGTGTCACCGTCTACAAAGATATACTGTCCGTACATCTTTATATTGCAAAAGAGTGCTGTGCGGCTTGATGCAGCAGCAATTCCATATCCCTTGTTTGACACGACAAGTGGCAGCCTCTGCTGTCTGCCTCCGAACGAAATATATCTGGCTTTGTTTGTCAAATCAGTAAGGTCTGTCGCAAGTATTCCCTTGGATTTGAGCTTTTCCGATTTATCCCAGTCAAAAAATGTGTAGCACTCGCCATTATTTAAAAGCCTTGGCTCTGTGGCATTTTCGCTTACAAGGAGTTTTCTGTCGGCATCAAAATACTGTATGGCTCCGTTTTTCTTTTCTATCCTTAGTATCAGCTTCTCCGTTTGAATTTCAATAAGCGATTTTGATTCCTTTGCCACCCATTTGAAGGCTGTATCGGCCTTTTGCTTCCAATAGGTTTTGTGCGGCTTCACTCCAATTCCTTCTACAAAGATTACACGTACTATCTCCGGTGTTATTGGTATCACATAAAGTGTGCCGTCCACTGTGGCGATTTCAACATGCGACTTACCTTTTTTGAGCCATTTTACCGCAAACTTGCCCTTTGAATGTCCCTTTACACGAAGTATATCGTTGTCCGGGATTGAGCCGTATGCGTATGGGGAGGGATTGAGAGGGAGGCTGCTCTTTTTTGCAGCCTTACTTACTTCCCTAATCTTAATTTTATTTGCCATATCTGTAGCAGTACATTGTGTTTGATTTTCCCTGTCTTTTTTTACAAATGCAGATAAATCAAGCTTCTCATTTTCAGCCTTATTTGTCACCTGCTCAGGCTTTAATACAATGCGCGACGGACCAAAATACTCTCTTTCATCCATATCGCGTCTGCCATCAACACGCTTTTGCTCTTCTATCTCTTTTTCTGTCAGTTGCTGCTTTTCATATTCCTTTGCCTTGGTAAGCGGCTCTGCAGAAAACTCCTTCTGATGCCTGTGGGAAGGAGCAGGGTCTGCAATAAGCGTTGTCAGCCTGCCCCGGTGGAATACAGCAAGCTCATGAAGTGCACGGGTAGCCGCAACGTACAAAAGCTTCACATGACTATCATCAGCCGGATATTTTCTCTCTGATGGGTCAAACAGCAATACAGCATCAAACTCAAGTCCCTTTGTATACGCGACCGGAAGTACCATGACTCCTGCACCAAACTGTGCAGTTTCAATATCATCATCTGCTATTTCTATATGTTTTTTAAGCTCAGCAGACACCTTGAGAGCCTCTGCCTCATCACGGCACACGACAGCTATCGTCTCATAGCCTTCACTCTGCCAGCCTTTTATTGTGTCAACCGATGCCGAAATCAGTGAACGCACATTGGCATACTCCTCTATGCGCACTGCGTTTCCATGCCTGATAATAGGCTCCACCGGATAGATTGCAAAATCTCCATGGCGCAATATCTCTGTTGCAAATTCTGAAATCTCAACAGTGTTTCTGTAGCTCTTTCGAAGCAGACCGAATGCATCATATGTGCCTGTGAGTATCAGCTTTTTCAAGTCCTCCCAATCATTTAAGCCATACTCAAAATGTATATTCTGCGAGGTATCGCCCATGATAGTGTATGTGCAGTTTCTGAGGCAGTAATGCAGACAGCAGTATGCCATCATGCCAAAATCCTGTGCCTCATCAATAACCACATGACTCGCCTCTCGAACCGGATCTGTCTCCTTGATGCGCTTATAAATATACGCAAGCGCTGCCAGATCATACACATCAAATGAGTCCTTTGGAATATCTATATCATATTCCTTCTCCTTCTGACTAAGCAGAAAATCTCTGTAAAAATCATACACAGAGCCTTTCCAGTCATCCTTACCGAAATAGGTTTTGTATTTTTTATCAAGCTCCCTGCGCTTCTTTGCAGGGAACTTCACTTCCTTACCGAGAACCTCATTTTCATACTTCGAGTAAATTATCTCATTTAACATGAGGATTTTACTCTGCATGGAAAGAAGCGGATTATCATGCAGATAAGTGTCTATCAGCACCTTTCCCACAAGCAGATTGCCTGTTTTTTCCATGTAGACCTCATCTCTTGGAATACACTTTTCCTCGTAATCTAAACAGAATTTTTCAAGAGCTTCAAACCATTCTTTACTGCCCTTTATGCTGTTTCTACTGTCATTTTTGCTGACTTCATGTATGCTGTACTTTTTGTCATCCCAATCCTCGTACAAAAGCCTTGTAAAAAGCTGCTCCATAGTCATCTGTTTTATGCCGTACACATCAAGCTCCGGAAGCACACTTGTAATATAGTTCAACAAAATGTGGTTACTGCCTATAATGTAGAAATCCTCCGGTCTGAAATCATCAGCATAATTATATAAAATGTACGATATCCTGTGCATTGCAACCGTTGTCTTTCCTGAGCCTGCAACTCCCTGCACAATGATATTCGTCTTTGGCGAACGGCGGATAATAAGGTTTTGCTCCTTTTGGATTGTCGCAATAATCTCTCCGAGCACTGCCTTTTTATTCTTAGCCAGGTACTTTGTCAGAAGCTCATCATTTGCTACAACATCTGAATCAAAAAAGTCGATGAGCTTATCCTCTGCAATCTCATAGGTGCGCTTTCTGTTTAAATCAATCTCAAAAGTACCCTCTGAGCTCACCGTGTACTTACATGGTCCAAGACTGCTCTCATAATATACGGATGCAATCGGTGCTCTCCAGTCAATGACCACAGGCTCTGATGCATTCTTTGCAATACCGACTCTGCCTATATAGTAGGACTCCTGTGACTTCTGACGCGGATCCTTAAAATCTATTCTGCCAAAATACGGCTTTTTCCGCGCCTTTTCACATCTTACGATATTTCTCTCATTCTCATGAAGCTGCGCTGTCGCATTGTTCCACAGGACAAGTCCCTCCTTGTCCTGTGCCTCGTAGACATCTCTTAAATCCTCTAAATCATCTGTCAGCTTTTTTACCGATTCCTTTGCACGGTCCAGATTATCCTGTGCAATCCCCATGATATTTTGAAGCTGTCTCTGCTCGTCTTTTAATGAAATTCCCGGTAAATCATTTTCTGTGCCCATCATGCCTCCACGACTTATATATGCTGTGATTATACTATACTTTTAATCTCATCTATCCTGTCAACACAGGCAAAAAGCATCTTTTTCAGCTCCTCATCAGGCTGTGTCAAATCCGGCACCATGACAACCTTACAGCCTGCAGAATATGCACTTTTGACACCATTTGGCGAATCCTCTACCGCCATACACTCCTCAGGTGCCAGCTTAAGCTCGCTGCATGCAAACTCATACACATCAGGTGCCGGCTTTCCATGCTCCACCATAGGTGCACAGATGATCTTGTCGAAATATCCGTAGAGCCCTATCTTTTTAAGATATTTCTCAGCTCTTTCTATATCATTCGCTGTGGAAATTGCTCTGTGAATGCCCTTTTCCTTCAAATATGTAAGTATCTCAATTGCACCGGGCTTAAGCTCAATACCCACCTTTTCCAGATGCTCCTCCATGATTTTTCTCCGATATGCCCTGATTTTATTATAATCCATATCCGGATCATGAAACATATCCTTAAGATGCTGCGGTGCATACGGCTGCCCGAGGCTTCGCATTGAAAGTGCCTGCTCATCCGTCATCTCGTAGCCGAATTGCTTAAGTGCCATCGGCCAGAAAATACGATAATATTTCTCCGTATCTATGAGTGTTCCATCCATGTCAAATAATACTGCTTTTACCATTGGTTCTCCTTACGTTCTGTCAGGCTTTACTATGCTTCACCTGTTAATTTTACCACTGTCATATCATGATGCATGGCCTTTATCACCGGTCCAAACATGTCCTTTGTCTTTATCCTGAGGCTGGATGTATTTATGCATGGATGACATCCAACCCACTCACCTTTTAGCACATCCTCATCCACCAGAAGTCTGACCGCATTGTCATGGTCGTTCATCAGTCCCATCACACTGACTGAGCCCGGTGTGATATCCAGATATTTTTCCATATCCTGCGGACTTGCAAACGAAAGTCTCGCACTGCCTATCTGATGCGAGAGCTCTTTTGTCTTAAAGGTCTTGTCTCCCGGTATCATGAGCAGGTAAAAATCAGTTTTCTGGCGATTGCACAGGAAAAGATTCTTGCAGATTGTTGCGCCGAGTGTCTTGTCAATCTCCTCACAAACCTCCATCGTAAATGCCGCCTCGTGATCTATTCTCTGATATTCGATTCCCAGTTTGTCCAAAAAATCGTATGTACGAATTTCTTTATCCAGTCTGCCTGTGGTATCTGTCGGTCTTCCATTCTGTAATTGCATTTGTGCCTCCTGAAATTAATTATCGCAGCTGTGTTCAGCACCGTAACCGCTGCTATTATTCTCTTTTAATTGCTATAGCTATAGATTATACACCTCTTTTATGTATTCTAACAAGCCCCGGCATCCACTAATTACATCATCAAAGGTCGCATCAAAATCACCTGTATACCATGGATCTGCTTCTGTCAAGTAAAATCTAAAAAAATTTTTATTTTGACTCATTAGATTTTACCTTCCTTTTCGAGGTATTCCAGGAAGGCTGTACAACCAGTTACAACATCGCGGTATGTTTGATCGAAGCGAGAATTATACCAAGGATCTTGACACTCAGAGCCAACAAGTCCTGCATACTCAAGCATCAATGCTATTTTCTCGCCTTTCTTATGATTGGTCATCCGCTCCATGTTACGAATGTTCATTTTATCCATACCGATAAGATAATCATAATAATCATAATCAGAAGCTTTAAGCTGAACTGCTCTTTTCCCTTCGCAACTTATCCCATGCTTAGCTAGTTCAGCCTTTGCAGGTGGATATACTGGATTACCCACACCATTCCAAATCTCTTCTGTACTAGTGGCAGCCGATGCAATTTCAAATTGATCGGCTATACCACGCTTTGATACCATATCTTTTAAAACAAACTCAGCCATTGGTGATCTGCAAATATTCCCATGACATACGAAAAGCACCTTAACCATGTCTTTTATTACTCCAATTCATCAAGTATTTTTTTGAAGAAAACATCATCCACATTAAAGACTATCTCAATTTCAGATTCACTATAAACATCAATGTATTTCACAAATCTGCTAATAATCTCGGCATCATAACTATTTCGAAACAACATACTATTGGCTAATAAGTGTGTGTGTTCAGCTTCTTTATATGATGTTTTCATCGCATTCTGTTCTTCATATAATTGTTTCAGCTTATCCTCAAGTTGTTCTTTCTTTATATATACTTCCTCGACAAATGCTTGATATTGTTCAGCAGTAATCTTATCCTGCTTATATTGGTCATATTTCCGCATTTTCAACATAGGAATAGATTGTAACTATTTCTGATAAGCTATAATATCGCCTTCTATTATATCGCAGGTTCTACATTTTTTCATTAGCTTTTGTGAACAATCCATTGCATATGCAGCAATTTGATTTAAACTCTTTGTATCTGCAATCTTTTCTTTCTGCTGTGTATAATAATTATCAGCCTTATCAATTATGGCTTTAACCTTCGAATCTCCACCACCAGTTCTATGGATTTCTCCCATACACTGCTGAACAACATCAAGAAGTTCAGTTCTCTTTGCCTCAAGCATCTGGTCATGGGAAGCTTTTACAGTTGCCATTAATCCGTTAAGTTCAGGGATCTTGTTATAATCATACTTACCATTTACTGGTATCATTGTAATGACTCTAATCTGCTTTAAAGCTTATCATATATTACGAAGTCTGGCTTAACGAATTTAACAACAATATTCAATTCATCATCTTTCCATTGTGAATAATAATATTCATTCATCTCTATTTCAACTCACTATTTTAATTCTGTACTTAAACATCCACCTGTAACAAGGGCTCTTATTATCACAAAGTCTGAGGACTACATAATTTCAAATATCTTGGTTTGATACAAGAACACCACTTCCCCCATTCTCTGTAAAAACCGACCAAATATTATATATAATATCTAGTCGGTTTCTATGTAAAATAGCCTCAAATTTATATGCTTTTTTCAATTAAACTTATCTTCTTATTCATTTCTTCCTTTATTGATTTTTCCAAGGATTCCATAATACTATTAATATTGTCTACTGCACCCTCTTCGATGTCACTTGACATATATTCTATTGCCCATGTTAAGTCATCTATAAAAGTCTTAGCTGCATTACGAAAATCATCAAAATACCAGACGGTTTTATATTTCGTTTTTCCAAATAGTCCTTCACCAGCATATTCTTCGTCCGAGTCAAAATCCATATAACCAACATAGTCATTTAAGCTTGTATAAGATAGATCTTTTAAGCTTGATATAATACCTGAACTGGTGCTCCTTTCATCAAATTCAGCTAATATTTTGATTCCCCAATCTTTTTTGGCAGGATATACTGAAAACGATGTCCAATCCTCACCAACACTCAGTGAACCACCTAATAGATCCTTTATTTCAGCGTATGCTTTTGAAAGCATGTCTCTCATTTGAACATTATATTGATAATAAGCACTTGTTTCATTATCCTCACATGTATAATATGGCTTAAGCACATTTACCTTATACTCAACGAATACTTTTTTAATCATCGGTCTGTATGCACTCTCAGAATAACATAATCTATAGAATTCATCTCTGGCCGCAGATCTTGCTGAACGCTCAGAACTATACTCCCTTCTATATTCTCTGCTACTATAAGGAATATCTAAAGGATATCTCTTAGCATCCAATTTAACTGCAGAATTACTAATTTTTGCGATTTTAAAATCATCAACAGATTTTTTTAATTTATCTAGTACTTCCTTCGCGCCTGCAACTCCGCTTTTTGATGTACTACTAACATCAACAATACTTAATGCATTCTGTGGACAATCAGAAATTACTTGCTCGACATTTTTAATATCATTTTCAGATATTGACATGCCTTTTATAAATTCAGCATTTCCTTCATCATTCTCTTTCAAGAAAGAACAATTCATCACACATAACCCACACCCATTACATTCTTTGCTTACATTGATTTGCTTCATAAGATTATCCTCCTTTTAATACTGATTAATAGTTTGATTCATTTTTGCGATAAACTGTTCACCAGTTGTAATCATATTTACAGCTTCTTGACAAATCTGACCATTTATATCCACAACAGGGATATCAATTAAATCAGACATCGCGACAGCAATATTTACACATGTCATCAATACTGCTTTATCATTTTCGTTATATTTTCTTACATCAAGCCCATTTCGCTCTATCGTATTTTGGGTTTCATTAATAGATTTAGTAAACAAAGCATTCATTGCCATAAGCAATTTAGCAATTCTATCTGCTCTTTCAACAATTGCATCATAAACCGCTGCAATTGACTTTGACTGTTCAACAACCACATTTGAAGCTCTTAGTTGACTATTGGCAGCTGACAAATATCTCTCAGAGTCCTTTTCAATCATTTTACCTAATCCCTTTGTTATCAAACCACAAACCAACTCTTTATCAGTAAAATTCTTTTTTACAGACAGTGATAAATCATTTAATACCGACAATTGATGAATATCTTTCGACAATACAAGTTCATTTACTTTATTTGTACCTTCCAATTCAATCTTTTGAATTTGCTTATACACATCAACAAAATTGGGAACAGTAACCTCAACAATAGCGCGTTTTTTCTTTGCAACATTAGCCAATCTTTTATCTGTATAATCTGCTTTTTGCTTCACTAACAGTTCGGCTTCTTCTGCTTGTTCAAAAGCCCTAGCATATTTTTTTAGAGCTTTTTCATCCATTTTTGTAGCTTTATCAACACTATGGAAAGTTTTAATCAATGCTCCAACCGCTAAACCTTCAACTATCATCTAATCTCATCCTTTCTAAAATTTAAGTTTTAGTGAAATATCTAATTGTGCCTCATATTCTTCAATGCTTGAAAATGCCACATGCTTCCCAAACAACCCTAAAATCTTATCTAAACCATTGGTAACACCATCAACATCCATATCGCACGCCTTGGTAATCATCATTTCAAAACCTTCCTGTATTTCAAGATCCCACTTTTTATTCTCTCTTTCTACAATATCTTGGAACTTCTGACGTTGTCTACCAATCTCTTCTACCGCTGCTCTCTCAAGTTTTTTTATCTGACTTTCTTTTAATTTATAATCATCAAGATGTTTAGAAGTATTATACACTGTAACAATTGCGCTGCATGCAACTGTAGTAATTAAAACTCCCAATACCTCTCCAATTACTTCTCCTACTACATATCCAGCAACTGTACCAGCACCTGGTACGACTGCTGTTCCTAGTGTAGCACCTATTATTCCACCGATTTCTTTACCAACCAGTCCGCCGATCATACCGGCAACCATCGTAGTCCCTTTTTCACCAACTTCCTCTATAAACTCTTTTCCATCTATTTCTCCATTAATATACTTAACGGCAGAATCTTTTACTATTGCAGCAACTGCAATTATTTGTGCCACTTCATTGCTTGCAGCTATTTCCTTTAATACTACATTTTTACTATTGGACAATTGTATTGTTACTACGTCAACAAGGAGTTTGTTTGTTCCTCCAGCAATTGCAACATCTACAGTAGTCTTTCCAATATCTTTAGCCGCATCTGAAAATGTTTCTTCTCCCTGGGCTACCTTTACCATTTTTCTGACAGCTTCGGCAGTTAATGGAATCGCTGACTTTACAAGCGTATCCTTTGCTCCCGTTACAAATTCTCCCTCAACATTTTTTGCAGTACGAGCAGCAAATTTTCCTTGCAAAACAACGTCTGATTTAACTTTTTCTTTTGCCATTTGGGCTTTTCCCGACTTGGACAGTTCAGAATCAGGATCCAGAATAACCTCCCAATCACTTTTATCTCCTTTTTTTGTATTTGCTGATTTTGATAATAGACGATAATTTTCCTCTGAGTTCATGATTTCTTTAAAATCATCATCTGATAAAAAAGGATTATGCTTAACGATATCATGCACATCTTTAAGCGCGTTAATATGATCTGTTTCTGCTGAATGTTCCGCCCATTTAGTCGAAACATTATCTCCATCGGAGTTCTTCATATGGTATTTCTTTTGAGCCGCTATTTGACTTTTATGCAATGTTTTGCCACTAATGCCATCTTCATAAGTTTGTTTATCGCCAAATTGCTTCTCTTTAAAGTCTGATTTGCCTTTCGTAGAATCCCATAGTTTATCTCTATTTTGCTTATTGTATTCTTGAGTAATACCTAATTCAGAATTAGCTGTTTGTCCTAACTTACTGTTTTGAACTATTGTATCTAAAATAGGCGTTTCATTATTGTTCATATTTAGCCCTCCTCAATTACAATATTATCACCTTGACTTCTCAGCCACATGTCAACACCAGCGCCAAAAGTCTCGGCTTCTATATAGTACTCATTATCAGTAACAGACATTATCCTTGCAGTCGGTAGACGATCTAGTACAGCATCAACATCTAATCCTTTATATTTAAATTTTACTTTTCTCAACTTACCGCCTATCATAAATTGGATTCGCTTTCTAAATTCTCCTTCTTCAAAGCGACTACTATAAGGAATATGAAAATACTCATTACTTACATTCAATTTTTTTATTCTGTCCAAACGATAGATCGTTGGAAAAGAATCATCTAAAACATCAAACTCCTTTTTTACTTCATCATCATCAATAAATGCTGTCACATAGAAGTAATATTCAGAAAACATAATAGCTACTGGTTTTACTTTTCTGTGTACCACTTTTTTATCTTTTGTTCTTACATAATCAATCTCAATAAACCTACAATTTCGAATAGCCTGTCCTATATCCCACATTGTATCTAAGAAATCTGATTGATGTCTTGGCTCCACATAATGAAATTCTTCATTTGCTATTAGGTCTTTTACAAGTTTCTGGTTCTTTTCTGGAACACAACATAATATAAGCTTATCTAAAACAGATACCATCTCTTCTTTCTTAAAAGCTCTGCTATCCAACAATATCTTACAAATTGCTAGTATTTCGCTATTAGTAAGCTTTAACTGATAAATCTGTTCTAGCTTATATCCCTTTTCAAACCTATCATATATTACAGAATTAATAATCCCCGTATTCTCAACATCAGTTTCTAAGAAATTTCGAATATCATCTATATCCCTTTGTATTGTTCGCTCATTCACCCCATACCTCTGAGCTTCTTCTGCTTTATTTACTGAATAACCTCCAAGAAGTCTTGTGTATATACCAAGTGTTCTATCAACCTTTCCATTATCCATAGCCTCACTCCTATCCTTATTGTTAGGAACAGTCTATCAAATGACTATGACAGGAACTGTCACCCTGAAATTTATTTAGCACTTTTTCTCCAGTTCTTATACTCACCAGTTGTAACTCTTCCATCAACAGGCTTTTCTGCATCCTCTGGAATTGCCCAAGACCTACCAAACTTTACGGCTCCCGGAATATGCCCTTCTGCACACATTATCTGAACACGTCTGGTTGTAATATTCCACTTTTTTGCTATTTCACTTACTTCTAAATATCCGTTTATCATCTAATATACCCCGCTAAAATAAAAAACGCACTGCCACTTAATAATTCAAATTATTAAGCAAACAATGCTTATCAACGAGCAACTGGCTACCATTTTACAGGTCCTTTAGTTTTGCGCCACAACCTTTCGATTGTTTTGCCTAATAGTATATAGTTTTACTAAATCTCACAGTTTCCATTATATTCTCTCAACCGAAATTTGTCAATATTTCTTTATTTATTTTGCATTCTTTTTAGTCGGCTTACGAACTCCGTTTGTGTACTTTGCACAATTATTGTATTTATTATGTGCATGATACCACCAAGAAATCTTGATGGTATCCATAACACTACTATCTACTCTTTTCTATATTCTTATACTGATTTACACCTACAGTATTAGAAACCTTTCCTCTGTTTTATTTGCGATTATGAAATAGCACTCCAAATCCATAATCTCGTCCATAGATAATCTTCCATGAAGTAAATTACCTAGTGTCTGTCACTGTTTTTGCTCCAACCATTCCAGCATTTCTAACACTTCTGTATACAACCATAAACACACACAAGCCATTTCTGACTTAGGCTGCATTTGTGAATCCAGATCATAACCAATCTGCTTTTCAAGTTCCCTAAGCGATAAGCATGGCTTATGAACTATTTTCCCTAATTCAAGATTAGACCTAGTATATCCTTCCAAAAATAAATAATAATTTAGACTGTACTTTTCAAACATTGTATCAAAATAATTTGATTCTAATTCAGATAAATCTTCAAGAAAACAAGGATCTGTTTAGTTGCGCGATGTAATGAAACTACAAAGGACAAGATTACCTCGAACTAAAATGTCAAGCTGCTAAATTATTTCCCCCTCAATTCCAAAAATGAGATAAGCATATATGTTTCCTCTATACTCTGCTTCTGCACCTTGTCTGGAACTTTATGAACAATTAGTTTTTCTGACACAGTCTGTTCTCCTCATATAACTTATCAACCTCAGCTTCGTACACTGATTCAGTGTGAGTATCAAATAGTACCCACTCCACCAGATCAAAGCAATCAGGATTATCCTGCAAAACTCTATTTACTGTATGTACCGCAATCTTTGCCGCTAACTCTACCGGAAAACTATATACTCCCGTTGATATGGAAGGGAATGCAATAGACTTGATTCCATTATCCATTGCCAGCTTCATAGAATTAAAATAGCAGTTAGCAAGAAGCTCCTCTTCTCTATCCCTGCCACCATTCCATATCGGTCCTACAGTATGTATCACATAATCACATGGCAGATTATAAGCTTTTGTTATCTTTGCTTCTCCAGTCTCACATCCGTGAAGTGTCCTGCACTCTGCCAAAAGCTCCGGTCCTGCTGCTCTATGAATCGCACCATCTACACCACCTCCGCCAAGAAGGGAGTTGTTTGCTGCATTTACGATTGCCTGCACATCTGTTACTTTTGTTATGTCACCTTTTATCGTTTTAATCAAATACATTGTTTAATATTCCTTCTCTATCTCATCATCTATTCCATACATTTTCTTGAATGCATCAAGGTCTGCCTGGTTCTTAATCAGCATAACCTCTTCTATTTTACCTGTATGAATATCCTTAAAGCCTGCAACCTGTTCACCATTACATATGCTCGCCTTGATTATCGGTTTCTTATTTTTCTTATCATATGTCTTTGTAACTGTCTTTTTCCTAAATAGTCCCACTTTGAGCACCTTCTTTTGACTTTGCCATCAGTATAAGTTTTTCAAAGGACTGTGCAAAGCGTACATCATCATCTTCTGTACGCTTTCTCGGTCCTTTCATATGATTCTTATGAGAGCTGCGTCTTGCCTTTTTATTAAGATGTCGCTCCATAAGCATCTGGTCAATATTCTCATTCGTGTACCACTTGCCGGATTGGTGAATAGCATATGCACCTTTTCCAAGCGCCATAGCAGCTACACCATAATCCTGCGATACTACTACATCCCCTTTATGGCAAATACTTATCAGTTTATAATCTACTGCATCTGCTCCTGCACCTACTACAATCACTTCGCTGTAATCAGAATACAAAATATGATTCGTATCACACAACAAGGTGGTGGAAATATTGTATTTCTCTGCTATTGTCTCAACAATGCCCACTACCGAACACGCATCTGCATCTACAAATATCTGCATTTTCTCCTTAAATCCATTTCATATCAGTTATAATTAATTGGGGTTCGTACTTCTATAAGATTTCTTGATGGATCATAAAATCTCACAAGCTTCTGTCCACCTTCAAGTTCCGTTAACTCCGTAACATAACTTACAACATACTTGCCAGATTCCAGTTTTTTAATAATACCTTCTATATCATTATCTTCAAAATAAAGTTCCGTCATATTGTTATGTGGAGTTGTAGGTATTTTTGTACTGTCATACCATACATCTACATCCTGCAACACAAGCCCCTCAGACATTATCACATTGCCTTCCATCCTTGATTAGAAGCTCAGATTGAAGAACAGTTTAAACTTCTTGGGCTTTAAATAAAAAAGGCTTGTGGATTGTATAATCTGCAAGTCTTTTTTCAATAAGCGTTGTTTTATTTTCTCCAACTGAAGAGATATTATGACCATCAAATATAATATTTATTAGTAATTCAAAAGATTACATTTTTGATACAAATTCTGCAATTTGACCATCAACATATAGGATGTGATTAACTAACCACTCTGTGAGATACTTTAAAATACCCATAATCTGTTCATCCTGATCTTTTATTTCATCATTGTGATGTTCTATAAATTCATCAAGTTTGTGTATAAATTCCTGATGCTGAATTTTTTGAGTAAATAATTTTTTATAATTAATAGACTCCATATACTGCTCTTCATCATTAAAATGTTTCGCTGTATAATCACGAAGGTCTTCCAGTATCATGTCAATTCTATCATATTTGTCCGGTGTATTCTCGTCATGAAGCAGTTCATATGCCTCATCTGCATATTTAAACAACTGCTTATGCTCTTCGTCTATCATATCTATGCCGATATAATATTCTGGTTTCATTTCATACATAAATTAATCCTACTTTCATTCTTATTCTTCTTTTGAAATCCACGTAACACAAGTATACAATGGAAAACACTATTATCTTATATATCATCGGTTCCTTCCAAAACATTCTCTAATTATCTTTGAAATATCCGAATCAATAAAATCTTTCTGTGCCATGTCATCAAGGATATCACATGTTTTTTCATGAGATAATCCTTTTTTATAAGGTCTATCTTCCGTAAGAGCCTGATAAATATCAACACATGCCATCATACGTTCCGGTTCATTTAATTCAGCAGCGGTTTTTCCAAAAGGATACCCCTTTCCATTTAATTTTTCATGATGGAAAGCTGCCCAGTCTCGTATTTCTTCAAAATCATTAACCTCTGATAATATTAGGTATGTATAACCAGCATGATTTTTCATTTTAGAAAATTCATCATCCGTAAGCTTATCCGGTTTTTCCAGAATTTCATTGCCTACCGCCATTTTTCCTATATCATGCAGAGCACCAGCTAAATACATTTTCTGTACAGTGATTGAATCATATCCCATATATTGGGCAAGCATGGATGCTTTTTCAGCTACTCCTATAGAATGTCTGCTTGTAAAAGAAGATTTATAATCAACAATCTTTGCAAAGAAATCTGCAACATCTTTACACATTTCCCAATCAAAAACCAGCTTTTCTCTTGGGATAGCTTCCCATAGCTTAGTTTCAAAAGAATCATCACTTAAACACATAAACGATTCTTTTGTGAATACATGAAGAAAAGCATTAACACATTCCGAATCAAATAGACTATCCTTATTTTTTGAAAGATATTGACACATAAAATCCCAGCTATTATCATCAGAATCAATACTATTTCTTATAATATCAATGATATCTGCAAGATGAATAATCCTTGCGAACAATGGAATTTCATTCCACTTTTTTTGAAAAGGGCCAGTTCCATCGGCATGTTCATGATGATACAAAATCACATTTGAAACATCTGTTTTAAAAGGAAGTTTAGTAATATTCTTTTCACCATATATACAATGGAGATTCGTTTTTTCCTCAGATAAATCTTTTTTTAGGTCAATAACAGAATCCTTTTTAAGCTCCTCAGAAATATATTGTGTCAAAGCATTATCATGCAGTAAAGCACACATGGCTAAATCTTGTAATTCATCACCTTGAATTTTCCAATATTCAGCCATGCGTATACTTATATAAGCCACTCTTTTTCCATGTTTGTTTGTGATATTTACCAACTCTGCTTCAATGCAGTCCAAAGCATAGGAACAGGCTCCTGTAAGTCCAACAATATCTATACTTAGCATTTCCATAATCCATGCAGATTGCAATATGCATATACTTCTTCTACCTGCTCACCATCGCAAAGACAAAAATCTGCTACCGGCACGCCCTTATCCTTTACCATTTCAATAATGTTTCCACAGTGATTGCATACATAATATTTTACTTCCATCTTTTTTCTCCTCGTATTATATAGTAGTAGTTTTTATAGACCCTCTCCAAGGTCTTTACAACTATTAGGTCATAGTCCATTCTTTACCTCTTCTGTAGGTTCGACTATGATATATAAGATGCTGTGGATTGGTTTTATTTCTCCTACCACTTGATGGTTTTAGGAAGGCTCCAACCACAGTCTCTTTGTTCATTTGTTAATCAGTTAGATACCGCATGACGGTTTATTTAGAACGAGGTTACAATCGCAAGGAGTACCTGTGGCTCTAAACAGTATCAAATTTATTCAACGGAGATTTCTTATGATTTACGTTGGAATTGATGTTGCCAAAGATAAGCACGACTGCTTTATTACAAACTCAGATGGTGAGGTATTATTCAAATCTTTTACCATATCTAACAATCGTGAGGGGTTTAAAACCTTATTTCAAAGAATTGGATCCGTATCAGATGATTTAACCAAAGCAAAAGTAGGACTGGAAGCCACCGGACACTACGATTACCGTTTATATAGCCGTTCAAAGAAATAATGTAAAACTGCCCCCTATTTTTCAACTTGTACCACAGATCTCGGTACAGTCAGGATCAATGCAAGTGCTTATTATCCCTC
>ERZ779750.410-NODE-410-length-17850-cov-5.28418_pt1 | contig 17850 bp, 9 predicted proteins | sample MGYA00511071_ERZ779750 | MGnify/ENA primary metagenome ERZ779750 (study PRJEB29588, sample SAMEA2153740) | human gut metagenome | biome: human gut; feature: human-associated habitat; material: faeces | place: Denmark | collected 2008/2010 ... | reverse complement strand
CGCCCCTCCCCCAGTCCCCGCCGCGGCAGAAGATCCGCACCCCGTTGCACCGAAGTACCAGAAACGGCGCGGCACCGTCTTTTTCGATGCGGCGCAAGCGCGAAACATCGACCCCCGCCTTCAGGGCCGGGACAACGACCCCGTCACCCGCCGAACGGCGATGGAAGCTGTCGAAAGGCATTTCACCACCGCACAGGTCGTTCGTCGGGGCGAAGTCGATGCGCAACTCCTCCCCGGAAGGCGTATCCACGCTCAACTCATAGGTAAGTTCCCGGATGCCGAAACGAACCTGCTCCGCATCGGAACGGACTCCGTCCTGCTCGACCGCCAACTGCAACGTATAGAGTTCCTGCGGCCCGTAGCCGTTGGGCCACCACAGGCGGGGCTCCTCAATCCGCAGGGCCGGGCACTCGGCCGGCGTGCAGTTCACCGTGCGGGTCTCCCCGGCAGCGAGATCGACCGGCAGCGAGAAACCGATACCGCCGTCCAAAGTGCCGCGCAGCACCGCCCGGCATGGTTCGTCAGCGTGGTTCGTAACCTCTGCACGGATCGTCAGGTCGGCATACGACGTATCGGGCAACGGCAGGTCGGTGATTACCTGCGGGTCGGCAAGCGTCACATCGCCTGTAAATTCGAGCGTCACATCCTGCCAGATGCCGATATTACGGTCGCGGATGCCGGGAATCCAGTCCCAGCCTTCGGAACTGATGAAAGTCGGCCCGTCGAGGCACAACTGTCCTCCGTTGGGGCCCCGCCCCGCGGCTTTCGACTGCTCGTGGGGAATCCCCGGGTTGTGCGGCGGGCGGATCTTCACGGCAAGGACGTTTTCGGCCGAGAAAAACCCGGTCACATCGAACACGCCCCGGGTAAACGCCCCGTCGACCGTACCTGCCTTCCGGCCGTTCAGCCACACGTCGGCGCGGTAGTTGATTCCATCGAAACGCAGCCAGACACGGTGTCCCGCGACGTCCCGCGGCTGTGGGAAACGTATCCGGTACCACCACTCCGTGCGGCAGAGGCTATCGGGGATGGAGAGGTTGTTGAGCCCGTAATAGGGGTCGGGGTAAACGCCCGCTTCGACCAGCGAAGTCAGCACCGTTCCGGGAACGACGGCATTGTACCAGGCCGAAGTATCGTAGGCGGAATCGAAAAGCGAACCGTCGCTTCCGACCAACCGATCCGTTTGGGCCAGTTCCCAGCCGTCGGAGAGCACCCACGAATCCGCGCCGGACGGCACCAGACGGGCTTGGGCAGGTCGCTTCGGTTTACGCACGGCCTGTTGGGGCGGTGTCGCGGAGTGCGGCAATTCGGACTGCGGCTGCGGGCTCACGAGCCCGAAATTGGTAGGATTGAGGGGCGCAGCCTGCTGGGCCGGGGCCTCCCCGCCCGCAGCGATGCCCAGCGTCAGCATCATGGCAATTGTTTTAAGACGCATAAACCGGTCATTTAACGGATTCGGGAGTAAAGATGTAGATCCGCTCGGCATATGGCGCGAGCGTGATTTTTTCGAGTACAAAACGCCCTGGGGTCGGAAGGTTGCCCTGCGCCGTGCTAATGCACGTCGCGGGATCGAACGCTTCGACCGCATAGCTGCCATTACAACCCAGATTGACGGTGAGTCCCGCCTCCCTGATGTGCTCGGCAGAATTGTTATAAAGGTAAACATAGACCACGTCGCCACACCGGATGCCCATTGCTTCTGCCGGGTTGCACGCTACGGTCATCTGTTCGAAAGAGCCCTTGCCGTCGGCGAGCATCCGGTCGGATATTTGCCGCACTCCCCTGAAATAGGCCATCATACCGCGGTTCTCGAAATACTCCCACCACCAGCTCATCGGCGTCAGAGGCGTGGGCGAGAAAATGCCGTACCAAAGTCCCCGGCGGAAATCGCGATCCATATCCGCGCCAAAATCATCGAAGTTCTTCGACCAGTCCCACTCATAGCCGAACTCGCCGATAACGTAGGGTTTGCCGAAACGGTTTTCATAGCGGAGTATCTCGGCCGGAATAATGCCCGTATTGCAATAGATATGCTTCTGGTTGACGTCGATCCCAGGCACCGAATTGAGCCCTTCGAGATCCCGGTGGGAAATCGACGTGGTGACGGGGTGTCCGTAAGGGTCGATACTTTTCAGGTACCTGGCCATGCGGGCATGCCAGGCGACTATCTCTTCGGCCGGGATCGGGTTCTTCGCATCGCGGAACTGGATGTTGTCGATCTCGTTGAAGAACTCCCACATACCGATCGCCGGACTGTAACCCCAGCGTGCGACGATATAGCGCAGGCGGTTCATGTAGCGGCGGGCCTGCGGCTCCCCGGTGAAAAACGCCCGGTCGGCATGCACGGCACCCTGTCCCATGCAGAGCATCGCGTGTATCCCCAGCCGTTCGCAAAGCCCGACGAAATGGTCGAGACGGGCGATGGCGCTGGGATTATAGTATGCATCGGATGCCTCGTAGCGTATGTTGTTGAAATGGTCTTGCTGGTCGATCGGGAAATTGAATCCGCACATCCAAACGCGAATAAAATTACCACCGTTGCGGGCGAAGAGCGGCAGCATGTAGTCGTAGTTATATTTGTCGTGCTGTTCGTGCAGGGCCTTGAAAAAGCGCGAATCGTCGTTGGCACGCGATTCCCAGCAGATGTTTTCAGCAACACCCCGGAACGGCGTTCCGTCGTCGTAAATCAACGTCCAGTAATCGCGCACATGCAGAATACCCCGGGAATCCGCGGCAGGGCCGACATCGAGGTGTACGGTTTTCGAGCGGGAGGTTTCACGGCCCTGTTCGCTCAGGCGGAAGCGGCAGGCATAGCGTCCCTCTTCCTGAGGCGTGAAACGGGCTTCCCAGCGCGACTCGGCACCCGACGCCCCCTCGACCCAGTAACAAGGCAGCATACGTTCGGCGCCCGAAGGCGTGGTAATCAGCATGTCGAGAGCAACCTGCTCCTGCAGATAGGCATTGTCGTAACGGGCCGTCAAGCGGATCGTGAAATCGGTACGCTCGTAAAGGCCGGGCCTGGGCGCAGTGCATTCCACGGAACGGATCTGCGCCCGTATCCCGGCCGCGGAGAGGAGTACAAAGAGGATCAGAATGGCTTTTTTCATAGGTCGTCATGATTTTGAGAAACGATATGCCTCTCCGACAAGAGGCATATCGTTCTCACAGGTTAAGATGTTTAGAGCAAGGCCTTCAGGGCATCGACATTCACGATAACGGCGGTTTTGGTCGCCGCATCGGAAAGTTCGTATGCCGACGGATTCCGGATTCCGACGGAAAGCACCAGTTTCTTGCCGGCGTATTCGCTCCTCGAAATCGCCAGCACGGGAATATCGAGGTAGAATGTCCCACCGGTTTTCCCGTCTGGCACCACGACCGTCGAAGGCAGCGAATAAAGTCCCTCGGGCATGGCTTCGCCGCCGAATGCGGACACGGGGGCCGCCCGGGTGCGGGGGCGGCGGCCGCCGTGTCCTCCGCAGAAGTGTAGACATCGACGGTATACCCTTTCTTATCGGAGAGCTTTCCCGAGCGTATGACACCCAGGATTATTCGAACCGTACCGTTTTCAACACGGAAATTGTAGGTATAGTCACCACCGCCCGAAGGTACGGCATAGGAGTTGTTCAGGCCGCCGGTCGAAACGGCCTGGGGCATATATACTTTACCGAATCCGTAATCGGCGTCGCCGTCGCCCTCGCAGGCTGCAAAGGCACATGTGCAAAGAAATGCGATGAGCAGGATCAACTTGTTTTTCATAATTCATTGTTCTTTTGCATCCCGGAACTAATAACCGGGGTTCTGTTCGAGCGTATGATTCGAATTTTCAACCTCGGAACGGGTGAAAGGCATATAATAGTTGCGTTCGAGGAAAGTGCGCGTAGCCACTTCGGTCTGCGTATACGACCACTTGCCTTCTCCTGTTTTCGTTACCTTCACACCGCGGACGGGTTTGTTGAGTACCTCCATCGCATCCTTCCACCGCAGCAGATCCCAGTAACGATGATCCTCGAAGGCCAGTTCGATGCGGCGTTCGTGCTTGACGGCCTCGCGGAATTCGTCGCGGGTCGCCGCCGTGACAATCGGAAGCTGCAGACTGGCACGGTCGCGCACCAGTTGCAGGGCATCGAGCGCCGTGAGCGCATAGTCGCCGGGAGCCTGGTCGGGGCCATAGGCCTCATTCATCGCTTCGGCATAGTTGAGCAGCACCTCGGCATAGCGGTAGGACACCCAGTTATGCTGCACCTTGGCGCCCTGCGTCAGGTCGAGGTTGTCGGTCAGGAACTTTTTAAGGTAATATCCCGTCTTGCTTGCATTCGGGGCGGACATGTCGTGCCTACCGCCCGGTGACTGGTCGATCACATGACCGTTCCAGGTGCTGCCGTTGGTCACGACGCTTGCCGCCAGACGCGGGTCGCGGTTGGCATAGGGATCCCCGGCAACGGGATCGCCGACCCACTCATAGGCCTCGACCAAGTTCTGCGTCGGCGTCACGCCCGACGCACCGCCCGGCGTAGCGATCGGATAGTTGTTGCTCTCCATCGCATTGGACTGTTCGCGGCGTACGACATAGATGGTTTCCGGGCTGGAAAGGCTGCGGTTACCTTGGAAATAAGCCCCGTAATCGCTGTCGAGGGAGTAGTTCAAATCCGGGTTGCTGATAATATCGTAGGCAGCCGCGGCGGCTTTTTTCCACTTCTCGACATCGTTGTCGGGATTGTGGAGCGGCGAGGCGGCATAGAGCAGCACACGCGCCTTGATGGCCAGCGCGGCGCCCAGCGTAAAGCGGCCGTTGCGCTCGGAGAAACTCCCCCGGGCGCCAGCCAGTTTTCCCTTATGGTCATCGATCTCCTTGACAATGTACTCGACTATCTGGTCGTAGGAGGAACGCGGGATGAACTTGTTCGCGGCATACTGGCTCTCGACGATGGGAACGCCGCCGTACTGCTTGATCAGTTCGGCATAGTAATAAGCCCGTGCGATGTGCGCTTCGGCCTGGTACCAGTGCAGCGAGGCCAAGTCCCGTTCATAGTTGGGGCGGTCGTTGATCGTATCGCGGTTCATGCCCACCATGTACTCGCCTTTGCCGTTGGCTGTGTAGTCAAGGAAAAAATTGGCGGCACGGATCCCTTCGTAGCAGTCGGTATAAAGATTCGAAATCGGGTTGAGGTTAGCGTTGATGACCCCCTTGTTGAAATAGCTGGCATTGCACTGCACTTTGGTTTGCTGTGCCTCGTCGGTCGCCGCTGCGAAAAGATTGGAGTCGAGCGTAGTATAACCGGAAGCAATCGGGGTGTAGAAAGCATTGCCGAATTTCCACAACGTACCGAGTGTCGTCTCGATCGACTCCCCCGTTTCGTTCTGGTCGAGACTGGTGTCGAGGAAATCGCTGCATCCGGCACCGGCCGCGACAGCAGGAACGTCTTGGATATGAGTCTGAATTTCATAATGGCTTCGATAGTTTAATTAGAAAGTAAGGCTTACACCGATGTTATAGGACTTAAGCACCGGATAACGGTAGGAGAGCAACTCGGGATCCAGGTCGTAATCCGACATCAGTTTGCTGACGGTAAACGGGTTGGTTACATTCAGGTAGATCCGGAAGTTGGAGATACCCGCCGCGCGGAATTTGGCGTGGTGCCTGAAGTTATAACCCACCTCGATATTGCGCACGCGCATGAAGTTACGGCTCTTCACCCAAAACGAACTCAGCTGGTAGTTGTTTTCGTTGCTTTGGGTAGTCAGGCGCGGATAGGTCGCCGTGGCCCGGGTATCTATCCCTTGTTCGGGATAGTAGGCCCAGGCACCGCGGGCGATGGGGTAAACATTGCCGTTGTCAACGAAGGCCCGGGTTTGTACCGCATTGTCGAGCAGATTGAACGATGCGCCGGCGATACCCTGCAACAGGAAGCTGAAATCGAAACCCCGGTAGTTGAAGGCGGCACCGAGCGAGTACGTCCACTCCGGATAGGGCGATTTGCCGACCTTGGTCACGTCGTTCTGGTCGACAAAACCGCTCCGATCCAGGTCGCGGTACTTGATGTCACCCGGCTGCACCGCGCCGAACATCGGCTGCGGCAGGTCGGCCTTGAGCGAACCGTCGGCATTGAAATCGTCCACATCGTAAAAACCGTCGGCGACCAACCCGATCAGCGTCCCGTACGGACGACCCGTCTGGGCGTTGTAGCTGTACGCCGGAGCCACCTCGGCCATGTAATCGATTTTGTTGCGGTTAAACGACACCGACCCGTTGATGCTGTATCCCCAGTTGGCGCGCAGGTCGTTCCACACGGCGGAGAGCTCGACCCCTTTGTTGGTCATCTTGCCGATGTTGTCGAAATAATAATTTTTGCCGTAATAGCCCATCATCGAATTATCGAGGGTCAGGATGTCAGTGCGTTTATCGATGAAGGCATCGGCCGACAGATGCAGTTTCCCGAAAAGTTCGGCGTCGATACCGACGTTGTACTTGCTGCTTTTTTCGGCATGCACGCCGGCGTTCGCAAGGAACATGTGCACCAGCGAACTCTGCCAGACTCCTTCGCCGGAGCCCATGTAAAAGGAGCCGACATAGGAATTGGTGTAATAGTCCTTGAACAGATAGCGTCCATTGGAAGAGTAGTTCGACAATACGCCGGTAGCACCCGAATCGGCGAAGCCGCTACGGCCGTACGAAAGACGCAGCTTAAGCAGGTCGACGACCTTGGAATCCTTCAGGAAAGCCTCGTTGGAAAGCACCCAGGCTGCGGAAACAGAAGGGTAGAACGCCCACTGGTTGCCTTTGGCATAGGCATCGTTACCAAAATAGGAGAACCCGAACTCGGCGACATAGCGGTCGTCATAGCTGTAATTGATGCGGCCGTTGAGATTCGCATAGTGGTACTTATAGGAAAAATAGCCGTCGCCGTTATAGCCCGATATGTGGAAATTCACGGCACCGTCGAGGGCGTGGCGGCCGAACGTACGGTTGTAGCCCAGCGAAATCTGGCCCTGCTTCCAGTCCTCCATGCCGTCCGAGCCGTAGCCGCTGGCCTGCAGCGATGTATCTTCGTCGGTGGTAGTACGCTCGCCGTTGTGATAGCGGGCGTAGTTACGGGTCTTCGAATAGCCGCTCTTGGTATAGGTGTTAAACGAGAAGGCTTCGCGCAGGTAGAGCCCCTCGGTGATGAAATCGAGTTTCTCGACCAGTTGGAAATTGCCCTGCAATACGCGCGACTGGGTCTGGCGCCACCCCAGGGCATTGAGCGACGCCACGGGATTGCTGTTGTAGACCGAAGTTCCGGAATAGTGCGTCCGCTCGGCATCGTCCCATATCTCGTAAATGTTCGAGGGATAGCGTGCCATGTTATAGAACAGGTCGTCGGTCGCGATATTGGGCCGCTTGCCACGCTCGATCCGCCCGCCCAGGTCGACACGCGCCTCGATGAACTTGAAGATCGTAAAGTCGAGGTTCGCACGCAGATTGTAGCGCTCGTAGGTACGGTTCGACCGGGAATCGCTGTTCTTCACATCGTAAAGACCCTGCTGATTGAGGTAATCCAACATCACGTTGTAGCGGGCGACCTCGGTACCGCCGCGAAAGGAGACATCGCCGTCGATGGTATAACCGGCATTGCGCAATGCCTCGTCGTACCAATCGACATCGGTACCCGTCCCATTCCGGTAAGCCTCCAGTTGCTCGTCGTTATAGGCAGGCGACCAACGCCCCTGGTCGTTGCTGACGGCCTGGTTGTAAAGCGACGCATAACCGTACGAATCGAGCGGCTTGGCGAGGGTCGTGGCCTGCTGAAGCCCGAAACGCACCGAGGCGCTGACGGTTGCCGGGGCAATCCTGCCGCGTTTGGTTTCAATCCAAATCACGCCGTTGGCACCCCGTTCGCCGAAAACGGACAACGCAGCACCGTCCTTGAGGATCGACACGCGTTCGACCTCCGCCGGCGAGAGGTAGGCAATATAGCTGGCATTCACTTCGAAGCCGTCGACAAAGATTTTAGCCGTATTGTAACCGGCATTACCATACGACCCGATACCGCGGATCAGCCAGCTGGCCGTATCGTTACCCGGCTCGCCCGACCCCTGAAAAAGTGTCAGACCCGAAAACTGCCCGGCAAAACTGTTGGTCAGGTTGGGTGCGGTCGTCTTGCCGAGGGAAACCCCGTCGACGGTCGAAACGGCCCCCGTTGTGCGAGCCTGGGATGTCCCGAAGAATGCCCCCGGAACCGCAATCTCCGCCACGTAAGCCGACACGGCAGGCGCCGGCTCCTGGATCGTCCCGGCGGCCGTTGCGGCGGTCAGCGAAACGACTCCCGTAAGAAGCAATGGTATAATGATGAATTTATTCATAATCGTATTTGTTTTTAGCGGAAAAACCTGCGGAAATTAGTAGCCGGGGTTCTGCACCAGCGTGCCTTTATTGATCTCCGACTGCGGAATGGGTTCGAGATACATTTTCGGATTCCAGTACGAGGTGTAAACCACTGCATCCCAGTATGATTCGAGGCCAGAAGCGAGGTTGAAGCTGCCCGAATGGCTCTCCTTGATCTTGAACTGCAACTCGTGCATGTTGCCACCGATGATACCGTTACCGATATTCTCGTCCTTCCAGTGCTTGACATCATAATACCGGTTGTTCTCGCGGTACAGCTCGATGGCACGCTCCCGGCGGATAATCTTGCGCAGGGCATCCTGGTCGGTCTCGGTGACCTTCGGCAGGCCCGCCCGGTTATGCACCTTGTTCAGATTCTCGAGCGCCTTGGCGGCAATGCCCTTCTCATTATAGGCTTCGGCAAGGTTGAGGTAAGTTTCTGCCAGGCGGAAGAGCGGGAACTCGAACCAGACGCGCGTTCCGGCCTTATAGTAAAATTTGACCGGCGCGGCGCACCCCTTCCCGGCCTCGATGGCGGCCGGGAAATTGGTCTTCTTGCCGGCATTCGACACCTGACGGCCCCAGTTGTTGGCCGACCAGCTCGAATGGCCCGGGTTATTGAAGGCGTCGAAGCCTACGAACATATTATCGGCCTTGGCGCGCGGCTCGATGTCCCCGATATTCTGAATCCACTCCGAAGCATCCCGCGGAGCGGCTTCGTTCACACCAGGCCAGTTCGTGAATTCCGATCCGTCGGCTTTGTAATAGAGCTTCAGAAAGTTGGTCAATACACCGCTCACATCGGTATCCCAACGGTTGTTCGTCCAAACCGGAGAGTAGTTATTGTAGTAGAAGATGGCGCTTCCGGGCCACGTCCACTGACCGGTCTCGTCGCATTTGTAGGCCAGCAGCACCTCCCGGTTGGCAGGCGTCGAAGTTGCCGTAGCATAGTCTTCGAAGGCCTTGGGGTTAGGGTTGCCCTCACCGGCACCGCCGGTATTGAGCAGGGCGTAGTTATTGGCGGCAGCCCAGGTCAGCACGGCCTCGTTGGCCTCGATGGCATCCTGCCAACGGTCGTCCGACTTTGAGCCGAAACACACCAGGTCGTCATGTCCTCCGCTCAGGTAGGGAGTCGCCGAGTTGAAAAGCGGCCGGGCTGCGAACAGCAGCGTACGGGCCTTGATGGCCAGCACGGCGCCGCGCGTCATCCGCCCCTGGTCGGCAGCACCCCAGTCGCCTTCGGGAAGCCCGTCGTAGGCCTGCTGGCATAGTTCGAGAATATACTCCAGCGTCTCTTGGAGCGATGCCCGGCCGGCGAAAACCCCCGGGTCGGCAGGATTGGAAAACGACCCGCGGACGATGGGAAGGCCCCCGTAGCGGTAAAACATGCCCATGTAACGGTAGGCCACCAGCGCCGTAGCTTCGGCCTTGACGTAATTCTTCTCCTGGTCACTCATGTCGGGAACCCGGTCGATATTCTCCCGCACGGTGAAGCAGTGGCGGATATACGCCCAGTTGTTACCGAAGTGGTCGGAGCCGGCATCCGAGCCGTCCGTCCCGTTCACGTCGAGCCCCGACTGGGAGATCGTATAGGTTCCGTGCCACGAATAGCCGCGCGAAATCTCGCCGCTGATGGCTCCCAAGGTGCCGTGACCGACGCCCCAACCGCCGGGAAGACCGTGGATCAGGGCTTCGCGGTAACAGGTCATCAGGGCACTCTTGGCATTTTTAGCCGACCCGTAAACCTCGTTCAGGTCGACCGTTCCGGTCGTGTCCGGCATCTGCAGGAAGGTATCCTGGCAGGCGGAAAGGCCCAGCGATGCCGATATCAGTAAAGTAACGATTATCTTTTTCATAGTTCGGTGCGGATTAGAATTTCAGGTTTATACCGAAGCTGAAAACGCTCGTCAGCGGATAGATATAGGTGCTTCCGTCGGTAGTTTCGGGGTCGATGCCAATATCCGTCAGTTCGTTCTTGAATGTATAGACATTGTTGGCATTGAAGTAGACGCGCAAGGCACGGATACGGCTGCGAGCCAGCCGGCCGCGCGTCATATCGAACGTATAGCCCAATTCGATATTCTTGATCTTGAAGAAATTGCTCGACTTCATCCAGAAATCGCTCGTCAGGTAATTGTTGTCGCTGCTCGTCGTATCGAACGTCATCCGCGGGAAGGTGATCTTCTTGCCGGCAGCATAACGCTCGGCAGTCCAACGGCCGTCGTACATCCATTTCCAGGCGTTGCCCGCCCGCTTGAAGAACGGCATCGTGTAGCCGCTATTCAGGTAATAGGAGCCGTTGGCCGTACCGATGAAGAGCACGCGCAGGTCGAAGCCTTTCCACCCGACCGACGCTTTGACGTTGAAATGGTACTCGGGATAGTTGGGATAACCGATCGGCGCGATGTCCTTATTGTCGATCAGGCCGTCGCCGTTGAGGTCTACGTAACGGATGTCTCCCAGCGTAGCCCGGTTGGCCGTATAGGTATTGTAGGGACGATTGGCAAGCTCCTCGTTGGTATTGAAAAAGCCGTCGCTGACCAGTCCGAAGCGTTGTCCGATCGAGAATCCGGTCTGGTTCATCCAGGGATAGGGGTTCTCGGCTTCGGCCTTGTAGACGATCTTGTTGCGCGAATAGCTCACGTCGCCGCTGAGCGAATAACGCCAGTTGCCGATCTGGTCTTCCCACGAAAGGAGGAGTTCATAGCCTTGGTTTTTGGTAATACCGACATTTACCGGGGGAACCTTGTCGGAACTTACGCCGTAGATGATCGGAATGGTTCCCAGCGTGGTGAGGATGTTGCGGCGGTCTTCGCGGAACCAGTCAGCCACCAGCGAGAGGCGATTGCGGAAGAACCGCGCCTCGATACCCACGTCGTATTTCTTGGCCCGCTCCCAGGTAATGTCGGGATTGCCGATCACCCCTTCCGTAGCGCCGACCCAATAGGGATTCTGCGACGAACCGTCGGAGTTGCCCAGCCAGTAGCCGCCCTGATTGAGGTTATAAGTATTCGGCAGGTAGTAGAACCGCCGATTGCCTCCCAACTGGTCGTTACCGACCTCGCCATACGACGCGCGGATTTTGAGGAACGTCAGAATGTCGTTCTCGGGGAAGAATTTTTCCGAAGTGGGAACCCAACCGATCGAATAGGCCGGGAACCAGCCGAAACGGCGTCCCCTGGCAAACTGTTCGGTTCCGTTATAACCTACGTTGACCTCGGCCATGTAACGATCCTTATAGTTGTAGGTCACACGACCCACGAAGCCCATGACGCCCGAAGCCACATTGTACGAATCGCCCGGCATGGTATAGCGGGAAGCCTTGGCGAGCACCAGCCCGGAAACATTATGCCCGTTGAAACTGCCATGCCAGTCGATGCCCGCATCGAGGTAAAGCTTGTTCCAGTTGCTGTATCCCCACGACTCGAAGGAACCGGCACCCATGCCGCCGCCGAAGAAATCGAGCACGGTCGGGTCATTGGGATTGCGCTGCACCGAGTAGGTCGGGATCGAGGGTTTATATTTGACGATACGGTTGTAGTTGTCCTGGTAATTGACCGTGCCGTAGATACGCAGGCCATCCAGCAGGTAGTCCATCGTATGTTCCAACTTGATGGTATTGTCGAGCAACGAGTTGAAAATACTGTTCGTCCCAGCCGTCAGCAGGCTTACGATAGCGTTCTGCGAACCGAGCTGGCTGCCCGTCTTCACGGCCAGGGGATTCTGTTCGGAACCCGCCGTGCCGGCAAACCCGTTTACCAGGCGGCCGTCGATCATACCCGGAGAGATGAAGGGGTTGCCCTCGTAAATATACTGCATGATGCTTTTGTAACGCGACGACAGGTCATAGGGGTCGCTTCCGCTGCCCAGTCCCTGCGTTTCACCGAACTGCCCCGCCGTATTGATCGAGATCTTCCAGTTCTTGGCCACCGAGATGTCGAAATTCGACCGGAAATTATAGCGGTTGAACTTCGAACCCGTATTGGCGTCATGGTAGTGCACGTCCCGCGTGATGCCGGCCTGCGAGAAATAGCCGAACGATACGAAATACTTTACGCGCTGTGTGCCGCCCGCCACGTTGAGGTTGACCTGCATCTGAGGGGCATTGCGGTCGAACATCTCCTTATACAGGTCGCGGTTGGCATAGTAAAGTGCGGGTTGCTTCTTGAGCTGCTCCCGTTTTTCGGCCGAAAGGTTTGTCTTGGCATCGACCTCTACGGGCGTATAATCGCGGTTGTTCTTGAACTTCCAGAGATCGTAATCGTCGAAAATGTAGGTTGAAAGGCTCTCCGTTCCTGCGAAGCTGCGCTGCTCGTTGCGGATGGCTTCGTTGCGCAGCAGGGCATACTCATAGGAAGAGGTGCCCTTCTGGAAATTCGAAGCCCGCGTAAAGCCGTAGTTCATCGAAAAATTCACTGTCGGGGCTCCCGTGTTGCCGCGTCGCGTAGTGACGATAATCACACCGTTGGCACCGCGGATACCGTAAACGGCAGTCGAAGACGCATCCTTGAGGACACTGATACCCTGGATTTCATTGGCGTCCATCGCATTGAGCTCGGACATGGCCTGCTCGGAAGGTTGCTCCACGCCGTCGATGACGATGAGCGGGCTGGCCGATCCGTAGGTCGAGATACCCCGGATGCGGATGTTCGCAGCGTTATGCCCCGGTTCGCCCGAAGTCTGCAGCCCGCTTACACCGGGCGTGTTGCCGATCAGCGCATTGGAGATGTTCGCCACGGGCGTGGCCACCAGATCCGTACCCTTCACCTGGGAAATCGAACCCGTGACATTCACCTTTTTCTGGACAGCATAAGCCGTAACCACCACCTCTTCCGCAAGAAGCGACTGCTCCTGCAAGGTAATGTCCACCACGCTTTGCGCGCCGATTCTGACCGTTTGGGATGCGTAGCCGATAAATGAAAATTCGAGCTCATCCCCGGCCGACACCTTGACCGAATACTGGCCGTCGGCCATCGACGTAGTACCGCCCGCGGTACCCTTCACGATGATCGTAACTCCCGGCAAACCGGTTCCCTTCTCATCTTTTACGGTTCCGGAGACAACCCGGGACTGCGCCGCCGCCCATTGCGGAAGGGCACTGCTCAGGACAATCAGCAAACCGTACAGCAGGGACGTTTTGAAGAATTTTACCATAAGATTAAAGTTGTTTTAGGTTTTGCAGTTTGATATCATTCGACGACGACCCCCTCGGCCTGCCGGTACATCGCAGGGAGATCGGAGCTGAACAAGGATCGAGGACGGTCGTACATAATCTTGAAATCCGCCTCCGATACATGCCCCGGATAGACCGAGTAATAATGTTTATCGGATTCGTCGGAGACATACTTGTTACGCCACATGACCACCATCGAAACACGTTGGGTAGTCAGCGGGGCAAGGATACATTGTGTCCAGTAATCGGCCTTAGTGAAGGATTCCTGACCCGTTTCGGTGACGCCGCAGGGCTTCAACTTTTCACGGGAAAATTGCGTCAACGCCTTCAGGTTCGAAGTAAAGGCCGCCGTGTTGAGCCCGTGGTAGCAATCCATACCGATGAAGTCAACCCATTCGTCGCCCGGCCAGCGGAACGACAGACGTCCCCGCGCATCGGAATATTCCGAGTCCATCTGGGGTGAGATCGCATAGATGAGATTGTGCACCCCCCTGGTATCGCGGAGGTATCGCACGGTCATCCGCCAGAAATCAATGAACTCCTGCTCGGTCGTGCATTTCGAACCCCACCAGGGCCACTCCTGGGTGTGTTCGTGATAAGGGCGGAAAATAAAGGGAACCAAATTCCCGTCGGCACCTTTGAGATTGAGCGCAAAGTCTGCCAGCCGGTCGAGCCATTGCTGGTAAAGGGCATGCTGAGGGCTTTGCGGATCGAGAATCGCCCGAACGACACCCGTGTTGCCGTTGTCCCACGAATCCCCGCCCGTGAGCGGATTGTTCAGGTGGCAGCAGGCAACGATTACCTCGCCGCGGCCGTAGGCTTCAAGCATGACACGCCGGCGGATGGCATTCTCCTTCCGGTCGCTCTCATAGTCGGAGCGATTGTCCATGATAGGCGCCAGATCGACGCTGAAGACAGCAGGATAGTCCCCGCAAACAGCCCTAGTATCCGAACCGCCCGGCACATCGTACCAGTAACGGCCGTACCACAGATCGTCGTGGTGTCCGAACATGAATCCCCTGGAAGCGACCGCCCACAGGTTCGAATAGAGTGCTTTGGTCTGATCCGTCGCCTGCGGGTCGACGATTTTCAGCCGGGTCGGTTCGTCCGGATCGGGATTGGGATCGGGCTTCGGTTCATCGTCATCGGGATTATCATCGCCCCCGCCCGGAGCCGTGGAGGGAGGGGGCGGAATTTCGACGTCTCCGCCGCCGCACGAGACGGGAACAATACAGCACAAGGCAATGCAGCAGAATGCCTTTGCAAACAACAGGAATAAGCGGTTCATGGCGATCCCCGGGTTACTGCTGGCGCTTTTTCATCTTTACGATGAACCGCTGCGGATTCTGCACATACTTGTCGAAATCCGAATAGTCCGACCAACCCGGCATGGGGGTTCCGGCAACGGGAAACTCCAGGCCCTGGTTCATGATCTGACAAGAGAAGGACTTTCCGCTCTGCTCGTAGGTCAATGTCGTGGGCTCGCTGTAGAAAGTCGCCGTATGGGCCGTGCCGTCGGAGGCCGTGAAGGTAACCAGCCCCGTCTTTCCGTCTTTCCGCCACGTGCTCTCCCCTTCGGGAATGCAGCGGTAGAATTTTTTCAGGTCATGGCCCCCGTTCGAATTCCATTTGAAATCGGCATATTTGCCATCGGGGCCGGCATCGTTGTAACAGGTGCCGTAGGTGTCGCCCGTCTGCGAATCGACGCCCGTAAGCGTGATGGTCAACACGTTGTCATCCTCGACCATCGGCTTGTAACCGCCGTTCCAGTTCCAGTGTTTCCACATCAGCGACTGGCAGTAGCATCCGTCGTTGCTGCCGCCGAAAAACCACAGGGCGAAGGCGTTGCCGTTCTCATACTGCGATTCGTCATGGTTATTGACGTCGTAGTCCATGTCGTAAACCCCTTCGAAGGGCTCCACGAAGGGGTCGTAGGAGACCGTATAGGTTCGGGTTTCACCCGTTTCGGCCGTCACCACGATGTCGCAGGAACCCGAGCTCAAATCGATCGTCGAGCCGGCCTGAACCGAGGCCTTCGCATTGTATTGCAAGGTGATTTCTTCGACTTTGACTTTAGTCATGTCGGCTATTCCGCCCGTGACCAGTTGGAAACGGATCGTACCGGTTTCGTCGTGGCGCCAGTCGTCGGTAATGACCGCTTCCCCGACCTGGCTCTCCACGCGAAAGCCCAACGGCGTACGTTCGCGTAACCAGGGATCGACCATATCGGGGCCGGACGAATCGTTTTCGTAGCATCCGGCAAGAAGAGTCCCCGACACGGCACACAGGAAAAGAAGGATAGATTTTTGCATAGGATTTTGGTTGTTAGGTTAGTTTGCCATGTCCGGCCGCGAACCGCTCCGGCAGTCGAATTCCGCCGGAAAAAGGTCGCACCATTCACTAATGCAAATTTATACAAAACCCACACGCCCGTTTAATACGTTTTTAACCAAATCCGATGCATATAGCACCTTAACGGAACATTTCCGGGCCCGACGGTATCAGACGTAAATCTTTTTCGGAATGAACAAGATACGGAACTTATGAGGCGGCATGCCTTTCTTGCGTTTGAAAATGCGGTTGAAGTTAGCCATGTTGTTGAATCCGCAGCAGTAAGCGATCTCGGCGATGGTCATATCGGTGTCTATCAGCATGCGCGCCACGTGCCCCAGGCGGATCTCGGTCAGCGTATCGACGAAGCTCTGCCCGGTGACTTTCTTGATGAAACGGCTGAATGCCACGTCGGACATGCTGACCACGGACGCGACTTCGGAGAGGGAGATCTGCCGGTTGAAATTCTGGTTCATATAGGCGAAAACCGTCTCAAGGCGTGCTGAGTGGGACTTCATTTTCTTCTGGATAAAGGTCGTGTCCGAAAGCAGGCGGCGCTCCTGGCAAAGGGAGAGGCTGTTGAGAATCATCAGCATGTCCAGCACGGGCTTCATGCCGCCCGACGACCCCTGTTCGTACAATTCACGGATGCGGGGAGCGAGCAACTCGGTCGTCTCGCGGGAAAAAAGCACGCCCCGGCGGGCCTCATCGAAAAGCTGTTTGAGCGCTCCCATCGGATTGCGGTTCAGGAACTTGTCATCGAGCAAATCAGGACTGAACTGGAGCGTTATTTCATGGATTTCCTCCGATTTGCAGCGATCCGTAAACCAGGCATGGGGCGTATCGCCGCTCACCAGCACCAGTTCCATATCCCCGATCGTCCCCACATGGTTGCCGATTACGCGCGAAGCTCCCGCGGCATTGATTACCAGATTGAGTTCCATCTCCTTGTGCGTGTGGAGGGGGAAGTCGAAGCAGCTCTTCTTCCGCGAAAAAATCATGAAACAGTCGTTGTCGGTGAGCGGTGTGCTCTCGCGCAGTATTTCCATATGTCGGACTTTTAAGAGGGTTCCGGTTACAAAATTAAATAATTCTCACAATTCGCAAAAAAACACTAAATTTACCAACACCTATATATTATATATAAAACCGGTCATGAATTCATAATTCATTAATTCATAATATGATGCAACTCTCTTTTTTAACGACGCAAGCCGTCCTGCAATCCAGAAACCGCAAAATAAGATTATATTCAATTAAAATAGTACAAGAAAATAGTATTCTTAATATGTAATTTTGAAAACCGGCCGATCCGTTTGTGTTTTTCTGCCGACCCACTTATATTATTTTAACCAAAAATGAACCCTTCCTCTTCCATTTCCCGGAGAACCCAGGTTCTCGTCACGGCCATCTGCCTGCTTGCAGCAGCTTATGCGCAAGCCAAAAACAGACCCCCCGCCGCATCGGAGCAGCAGCTCTTCATCGGCGAAGGAATCGCCGAAGCCGACACCGAATACGGCCCCGTCCGGGGATTCCTCCTGCGCAACATCTACTCCTTCCGTGGCATTCCCTACGGAGACGACACCGGCGGCAAAAACCGCTTCATGCCGCCGCAACCGCCGCACGCATGGCAGGAAATCCGGCCTGCGGTAGCTTTCGGGGCCTCATCACCTCAACCCTTCTACGACCGGCGGCCCGAATCCTACTCGATGTTTGTCGACCATTGGAACTACGACCTGATGGGCGAAGACTGCCTGCGGCTCAACATCTGGACGCCGGGCCTTGCCGACGGCAAACGCCGTCCGGTACTGGTATGGCTCCACGGCGGGGGTTTCACGCAGGGTAACGGCATCGAACAGGACAGCTACGACGGGGAGAATATCGCCCGCTACGGCGACATTGTGTTCTGCTCGGTAAATCATCGCCTCGGAGCGTTGGGTTTTTCCGACCTGGCCGGCGCCGGCGGCGGAAAACGCCCCCCCCC